>Ga0206129_10000022_pt1 | contig 261147 bp, 266 predicted proteins | sample Helgoland_Spring_8_FD_148616 | JGI IMG/M metagenome (GOLD analysis project Ga0206129, IMG submission 148616) | Pelagic subsurface seawater microbial communities from Kabeltonne, Helgoland, North Sea - Helgoland_Spring_Bloom_20160502_2 | ecosystem: Environmental > Aquatic > Marine > Epipelagic...
CAAAATTATTTACTTCAAAATGGCGACAAATATGCAATTGAAAAACACCTTCTCAAATTATATAAACCGGTTGATTATAATAATATTCCCAGAACAGCATCACCAGTATAAATTATTTTCAAGGAGCGACAATAGTGCTTTGATCTATATGTTCTAATTCCTCTTTTTTTACTTGCTGATTATTTTTTAATATGCGCATTCCACCCCAATAAGCGTCACATAATCTATTTAATTTTATCATATATAACCCCGTTTGTTTTTTATTTTCGTCTCCCATATTTTTAACAGAACCTCGCAACATTTCAATACTTTCTGCAACATATTCGCTATTTGGTAATCGAGTTAAATCATTTTTATAATCTTTATTAAAGAAATAATCCATATTATCGGGTGAAATGTATTTCTCATAAGGTGTCAATAAATATTTATTCCATACGCGTATAGTAATTTTTGGATTGGCCTTTCGCACTGTGCGTATAGATGTTGTACATTGCTTCATTAGTTTATCGTTTGGGAAAATTTGTTCAAGATCATCTAAAAAATCATTCATTAATGTATTAAATGCTTTTAAATATGTACTTTGGTCAGCCATAATATAAAATAATGTGTATTACTTTTTAAGTATTTTAACTTAATATGTGAAATTTGGAACAGCTGGTTTTGCAGATTGACCTAAATCTTCCGTACGTTGTTTTTGTAAAACATCAATTGTCACATCGCCCGATATTTTATCGGGATTATAGTTATCAGGTGGTGTGTATATTGGTGTATTACTATCACTTACAGATACATAATTATACATTTGTCGGCGCCCTCCACTACCCTTTGCACTTAATTCATCGGGAGTTAAATCATAAAATGTAAATGATTCAGACATTATATTATCTTTAATATCATTAAAACTATATGAATTGGGTTCTCCATTTTGCTTTACTTCTTCACTTTGACTACTAATTATATCGGGGTGTAAATATTCAATAATTTCGTCGCCTAAAACCATCTTATAATTTTCTTTCACTTTTAAAAGGGCTGGAACACTTACTAAATTGGGCGGCATAATCACCCTTTTTCCATTATTTAACAAAATAAAATTTTGATTTGTTTGTTGGTCTAAATGACGATTATCAATACAAATAAAACTAACTTTGTCCTTTATTTGTGTTTTTGATAATACTTGGAGTATTTTTTTACAATGCTTACAATGATTGCTATAATATAATATATCCATTAAACTATATTATATTAATTATTTATTATTTTAACACATTTATACAAATGTTTAAAGGGCGGCAGAGCACATTGAGAATAAAAGGCGGTTCTGGAAGTATACAATTAAGTATGCAAATCCACCCATAAAAATATTTCCGAACATACCTTTCATACCCTGCTTACCGGTTAAAAGAAGATAGATAGATGAGAGAGCAACAATCACAAAGAAAATGAAGGAAATGATAGATAAATAGTAAAAGTATAGGCAATATTCCTCACCAAGAGGACCGAACAAAGTATCGTGTAAAGATGACATTATAGAATATAAGTATAAAAAAATGCTAAATAATATATATATAGTATAATAATATATGAACAGTGAAATTACTTGGAAAGTAATTAATTCGCAATTCAAAGATAATTATCAATATTTAGTTCGTCATCACATTGAATCTTATAATCATTTTTTCAATGATCAAATATTTCAAATCTTCAAAGAAAATAATCCCTTGTTTTTAGGTAGTGATTACAATCAAAAAACACAACAATTTAAAAATCAGTGTGTTATGTACTTTGGTGGCAAAGATGGTAGTAAAATATATTTTGGGAAACCAACCATTTACGATGGTAAGGATAATTTTCACAATATGTATCCAAATGAAGCCCGTTTAAGAAATATGAATTACGCTATGACTATTCATTATGATGTCGAAGTGGAATTTATTACTATATTAGACGAAACGGAACTTAAGGGGGGTCACAGCAATGATTTTTCATCCTTTTCTAAAATTAATATGAAAAATATCGATGATGCAATGAATAAATTCAAAATGGAAGGAGGGGCCAAAGCATCCAAACGTAAGAATCAATACGATGTTGAAATGACCACATCCGAAAGCAATGAATTAAAAGAAACATACAGTAGTGACGGTAAAGTATTAAAACGCATAATGACATTAAAGAAAATGTATTTAGGTAAGTTCCCTATTATGTTGCAATCCGATTTTTGCATACTACGTGGATTGTCAAGAGAGACCCGGTTCTCGATGGGTGAATGTAAAAATGATATTGGTGGATATTTTATTGTAGATGGTAAGGAAAAAACAGTAGTTTGTCAAGAAAAGTTTGCAGACAATATGTTATACATTCATGAAGCCAATGATGATACTTATTTATACAAAGCGGAAATACGCTCAATATCTGAAAATGTATCAAAACCTATGCGAAATATGTTTGTTGGTATAGTTGCTCCAGACAGCAAATATAAAAATAAAAATATTGTTGTTAATATTCCCAACGTCCGTAAACCAATGCCATTATTTATTGTGTTTCGAGCATTAGGAATTATTAGTGATAAAAGTATTATTACACATTGTTTATGTAATCTCGAGAAATACGATTCTTATTTACAATATTTCGAATCAAGTGTCTATGATGCGTGTTCTATTATGACGCAACAAGCAGCCATTAAATATATTGCTACATTTACTAAATGGAAAACGACAGAATATACTATGGAAATTCTAAGTGACTATTTTTTACCTCATATTGGTGAAAATAATTATAAATCAAAAGCGTTGTTTTTGGGCCATATGGTGAAATCATTATTGGATTGTTATAGTGGAAATAAAAAAGATGTTGACCGCGATAGTTTTAAATATAAACGTATTGAAACCGCGGGTTCATTAATGTATGATTTGTTTCGTGAGTATTATATTGCGCAATTGAGAACCATTCATCTTGAATTTGAAAAACGATTGTTATTAAATCAGTCATTATATGAAAATAATTTAATTGGTCTTGTAAATCAGTTTTATGTACAGATCTTTTCCGACCGTGTTGTTGAATCTGGATTCAAAAAAGGATTTAAAGGAAATTGGGGCGCAACGGCACATACAAAACGCATTGGTGTATTACAAGAACTTAATTATTTGACACACGCATCTATGCTCAGTCATTTACGTAAAACAAATCTTCATATGGATTCTGGTGCAAAAGTGGTGGGTCCTCGTATATTGCACGGAAGTCATTGGGGATTTTTTGACCCAATTGATACCCCAGATGGCGGTAATATTGGTCTTCATAAACACATGTCAATCAGTGCATATGTTAGTAGAGGAATTAGTAGAACACACATTATTAATTGGTTAAATGAAAATACAAAAATAGAACTTATTGAAAATGTATTTTTATCACACATAGATAAATTTACCAAGGTATTTGTAAATGGCTATATGCACAGCATTGTTAAAAAACCATATGAATTAATAGATACATTTAAATTACATAGACGTAATGGTCTTATTCCCATTTATACAAGTATCAATTTTGAACTAACAGACAATTTAATTAACATTTATTGTGATGGAGGTCGCATTTGTAGACCCATCTTTTATAAAGATGGGAAAAATATGTCATTCGAAAATAAATCCACATTGACGGCCATTGACAAAGGTACTTATAAATGGAACGATTTAATCACTGGGTTTAATGAAAAGAAAATAGAAAATTATCATCCAAATGATTACAATATGTATTCAATGGAAACCTTATATGGGTTCAGTAGTTCTCCAACAAAATTACAAAGTTTTATAGATAACAAGGGTATTATTGATTATATTGATAGTAGTGAAAGCGATAGTGCGATGATCGCATTAAAATACGAAGATTATTTGGCAAATAAAGACAAATACACACATATGGAAATTCACGAATCTCTTATTTTGGGTGTAATGTGTAACTTAATACCTTATCCTGAAAATAATCCCGCAACACGTAATTCGTTCTCTTGTGGTCAAAGCAAACAAGCGACATCATTGGTTCATACGAATTATCAGTTGCGAATGGATAAAAGTAATATTATATTAAACAACGGTCAAATTCCTCTTGTTAAAACACGTTATATGGAACATATTAATAATGAAGAGAACGTATATGGTGTAAACACAATGGTGGCAATTATGACTTATACTTCATATAATGTAGAAGATGCTGTTCTTGTCAATGAAGGTTCTCTACAAAGAGGTATGTTTAATACCACATACTTTTCTACTTATAGTAGCCATGAAGAAAGTGAAATGTCAAATGGCGAAACTATTTCAAAAGTTTTTACAAATATAGAGAACGACCCCACGGTTATGAATCTAAAAGCCGGTTATGATTATAGTTTTTTGGATGCAAATGGTGTTGTAAAAGAAGGAACACAATTAAATGAGAAAGTCATACTTATTGGTAATGCAGTGTCCAATTCTTCCGAACCTGGTGTAAAAATGGATAATTCTACTAAAACGAAAAAGGGGCAACTTGGTGTTGTCGACAAAACATACATTACTGAAGGTGAAGAGGGTAAACGTTTGTGTAAAATTCGCGTTCGTGAAACACGTATTCCTAATTTGGGTGATAAATTTGCATCTCGCGCTGGTCAAAAAGGTACTGTCGGATTAGTCATACCCGAAGAAAATATGCCATTTATGAAAAATGGTATGCGCCCCGATATTATTGTCAATCCTCACGCACTACCATCCCGAATGACAATAGGTCAATTAGTGGAAACAATTACTGGTAAAGCGTCCGCTCATTATGGTGGTTTTGGAGACAGTACTGCATTTATAAATAAGGGTTCAAAAATTAAAGTAATGGGAAATATGTTAAACAAAGCTGGTTATCACAGTTCGGGCAATGAAATACTTTATAATGGTATGACTGGAGAACAATTAGATAGCGAAATATTTATGGGACCTACCTATTATATGCGCTTGAAACATATGGTAAAGGATAAAATCAACTTTCGTGCACTTGGCCCTCGTAATGTATTAACCCGACAACCTGTTTCCGGGCGCGCAAATGATGGTGGATTGCGCATAGGAGAAATGGAACGTGATGGCGTTATTTCACACGGTGCTGCTGAATTTATGAAAGATTCTATGATGACACGTGGTGATAAATATAAATTTGCTGTATGTAATCAAAGTGGTTTGGTTGCCATTTATAATCCAGATAAAAAACTATTCTTCAGTCCTTTATTGGATGGTCCGTTGAAATATACGGGTTCTCTAGCAGAAGATAATTTGCGTATTGAAAATGTTACACAACACGGTAGAGATTTTAGTGTCATTAGTGTTCCATATACGTTTAAACTATTATTTCAAGAGTTACAAGCAATGAATGTTCAAATGCGTATTATTACAGAAGACAATATTTCACACATCGAGAACATGCATTATTCAAATAATATTAAAAATATAATGCAAAGTGAAAATGACGATATTAAAGAACTTATCAAAGAACTCATTGATGGTTCTAAAATGAAAAAACTTCAACAAAATAAATTACAATCCACACCTCAAGAAGAAAAGGATGACCGCGCTGAAAAACGCCAAGAAAATGCAATACTCGAAATTGATAAACAATTCAAGCGTATTTATTTAAAGAAATATCCAAATACTATCGAACAAGATATTAAACAAGCATATAGTGTCTTCTTGAAAGACGGCATCATTATTAGTCCTGACCAAATACCTCGCACACCGACCGATTCACCCCCAGGTGATTTTGACCCCCAAACACCAACCGACACGCCACCAGATGATTCACCAACAACTCCCGATTCTTATTATGTGCCAGTAACACCAGAGGATTATGAGAACCTCCCTTCTCCAGAAAAACGTTCTATTACCGATTTGGATAGCCCTCCATTTGCTCCCGATGTAAACGACGAAGAATTTACAACTAAATATGAAAAAGGCGATAAAGTGAATTTCAGGGGTGATTTTAAACCGGATAGAGTATGGAGTATCAAAAATGTAAGCGACAAATTCATTACTATTGAAAGTGAAGACCAACAGGGATTAGATGAAAATAATTATGTTAAAGTTGTTACGCCATTAGATATAAATAAATTAAAAACAATACCACATAATGAACCTCATTCTCAACCATTAACACCGATTTCATCATTGGAAAATAGTAATCAGCCAATGTCGGGGGGAGCGCCTCCAGCAATTAATTTTGCACCAGTATTTAATATGAATGGTGGAAAAGGAGATGTGGAAATTGGTGCTGATACGTCTGCGAAAATACCAATGAACATATTACACGGAAGTGGAGAACCTGTTCAACAAGAAAGTAATACTGCATTATCCGGTGGTATTGATGAAAAGGAGTTCTCCACAACTGATTTGACAAAAAATGCTTTTACAATTAAAAAAGTAGAATAATACAATAAATAACAATTAAAAATTGATTGATTTAGAAAATTCATAATAGTATTATATATTAGTATGAATAATTCCAGTGATAAAATTCGCGCCATTTACAAATCTCGCTCAACATTGTTAGAATTGTTGGACGCACAAGGATACGATGTGGAAGATTATGTTGAGTTCAGTTTAAATGAAGTCGATGCTATGTTTAATAATGACCAGTTAGATATGCTTTTAACACATAAAGATAATGGAAAAAAAACATATATTAAATATTACACAAATGGAGGCCAATTGCACGTGCGCAAAATGACCGAGATGATAGACGAACTATATAATATTGAAAATGTATTGAATAAAGATGACGATTTTATTATTATTTATGAAGATGACCCTAATGATACCGTTGTAACAAATTTGAAATATTTGTATGATAATGAAGGCATATTTATTGTGGTGCATAATATTAAGCGATTGCAATTTAATATTTTAGAACATAGTTTAGTACCTGAATCTAGAAAACTTAATGCCATTGAAACCGATGATTTAATGAAAAAATATAATTTAAGCAAACTATCACAACTTCCCGAAGTTTCACGTTTTGACCCCCAATCCTTGGCAATGTGTTTAAGACCCGGACAAGTATGTGAATATAAGCGACAAAGTAATACAGCAATTACTACTAATTATTATCGTGTATGTGTATAATTTTATATATACAATATATAAATGACAGATAAACCAAGTTTAAAACAATATAATCCATATAGTTTTTTTTACATTAGTGCAATTGAAAATGAATATATGCCAACGGATGCAAGTTGTAATAGATTAAATGGTAAAGCAATGGAAAATATAATAGAAAAGGCAAACCTTTATATATTGGATAAAGATTGGTGGGAAGTTTATACTACTCAAAATTCATTGCCATTAAATATAACAACTACTCAAGAGCTAGAAACACTAATCACAGAAATCAATAGTAAAAATACCAATGACCCTACTTTTGTTATCCCTATATTTGTAACTGAATATGCTGCTCTAACGAATGATATTCAGAAATTTAATTATAACGACTGTTTTGAATTAGGTACAAATGATGATATTATTGCCAATGAAGATATTATTAAACGTTGTTTAAATGCTAGTTTGTGCAGAAATCGTGACAGATCAAAAGATTATTCTGAAAAAATGAATCGCGACGGTTCATCCAGACAGCGATATAATGATGTAAAAAATGAGTTTAACGAAGAATTTATGAACTCTATTAATTTAATACTCGGTTCACTTATTTTAGGGGGATTGATTTTTAAACAATATTACAGCAAATAATAATATGGATATATTTTATATTATTATAAATGTCGAACTATACAGTTGAGAAATGTACACAAAATAACAAAAATAAAAGTGTGGATGAAATTTCACCCGCAGAATGTATGCATTTAATAGATTATGTTCCAACAATTGACATAAAATTATATGATGAAGAGAGCAATGAAATCACAGAAAATTTTGGCGAGAAAGAATTAAATATTAAACCATCAATGAATTTTAATAAAGACCTTCCACATACTGAAATGGCGTCGATTCAAGCAAAAGACCGTATTAATAATAAATATGTCTTTTCTATTGTTCGCACTGGTGCTGAAGGATATAATAACGAAAATCCTCTAAGTATCAAGAAACACTTATCTGATTGGGAAAATCATCGTTCAATTACACCTTTAACTACTACTACTGATAATGTACCAATCACATATAGTTTAGATGGTGTAGGAAGTTTAAAATTAAATAACCCCCTTATTATAGATAAGTTTACATTTAAAGTTACTAAAAATGATAGTCGCCGCGTTGGTGCTATTAAATTCCACGTAAATGGTGAAGGTTACGATAATACTTCTTCTGTTGAATATAGTCAAGACCCTCAAACAACTCGCCCCGTTAAAGCCCGCATTGATTTTAATATTTCTTACAAAGATGTTAATGTTAAGATTAATTTTCAAAATCCTCAATGTTTGGGATATTTAAGCAATAAAAACAAGGGGGTCTGTAAATGGAGAACTACTGGCGCAGTAAATGATATTTACTTTATGGATAGAGACGGAAATAAATATAGTAAAAATGAAACCGACAAAAAGACAATTAATACAAATAGCGATGGTTGGAGAAATCATTTTGGTGGCGAAGAATTTAATTTTACTATTCCCGCAAATACCGATTTAAATAAATTCAAAATCGATATAGGTAATGATGGTATGGCATTGGATCGACTTGCGGCAGAATCAGTTGGTTCAACATATTGGGATCCTAGTGTATCTTGGTGGAGACGTAGTTTGATTTATCCTGGAAAAAGACATACACGTAAAGATGTTACAAAGGGACACGTAGATAAATTAAAAAGACGACAATCACGCAATGCTGCAAGTTGTAAACCCATGTCAGACGTATTAGGACAAAAACCATATTTTGAAATACTTAATGAAAAAACATTTGATGGTACAGGTAAAAGTGACATTAAAATAGACAATAATAAATTTAATTGTGTTAAAGACCGCCGAGAACGGGCTTTCGAATTAGAAATTAATACTACTTCCAAAGAAAATACTATGATGTTGATGTCCACCGGTAAGGCAAGTAAATACAAGTGTTTTAATATTCGCCTTATTAATGGAAAAGTTGCAGTTATGGGTTACAACTATGATTTTACATTTGGTTCTACCCGTTATGGTGACCTTCGTGATGGTAATTGGCACAAAATAGCGATTGTATATACAAAACATTTGCCTGCACCATACGACCATTGGTGGTCACAATATAATAATAATAAAAACCGTTATTGTGTTATTTTATATATTGATGGACATTTAAAAGACATTAAATGGGATAAAAAAGAATTTGATACTGAAGGAGATAATAATTATTTAGGTGTATCTAATCATAAAGGTTCGGAATTTCGTTATATTGGTAAAATGAAAAATGTTAAATTTTACAAAGTTGCAAAAGATTTCAATTATCAATGTAAAGCTTGGTTCAGACACCCTTGGTGGATTAAAAACAAAACACAGGAAGTGGGTTGGGGTAATTGGCGGTGGGAAAGAAAAATAAAACGTCTGGTTGAGCGCGATATTCCCCAAAGAGCTATTGTGCGCTTTGTAGATGACAATAATACCACACTTGCCAGTAGTTATATTGATATTATTGAGAATCCTGATGCAAATACTTCTCATCGTTGCGAAGTTATGATTACTGACTTCCCTGCAAGTGTTAATGTAAAAGGTATTGTAATTGAATATCACAATTTATTAAATATTAGCAATATTACGGCAAATATTATTCCTACAAGTAGTAGTTTCACACCCGTTAATAATATTTCATGCACAAAAACTGGTGAAGAAACCGAAAGTGCTTACAGTGAACATTGGAAAAAAATCACGTGTGATTTGTCTAGTAAAATAAATATAACACCTATTATGTTGGATGACCCTACAGAAGCAATTATTACAATAGTTCCAAAAGTACCCATAAATATGTATCAATACGGTATGGTAAATGCAAATTATTTATCTACACTATACAGTAACAGTCAAAAAGACCCGTCAATGTCAGACGATATTGGTTTAACAGAAAACATTGATGATTTTTATCAAGACAATGATGAACAAAATATGCCGGTACCAGAAAATGATGATAATAATGTTGATGGGTTTTCTAATTATTTTGAAGCATTTAACTCAAAAGTTGAAGGTTTTACTGGATTTACTGACAACGTGGGTACAAAACAATCAGAAATTAAGAACTTACACAACAATGTTGTTAAACAACGTTCCAAAATGGACCAACAATTGGCCGAATTGAATAAAGAAAAAAATAGTGCTTATCAAGAACGAAAGAAACGTTATGATCGTACAATGTTTGGAGGAATAGTTATGTCTATTTTAGCAACATCATTGGCATATTATACATTTACTGAAATATAAAAAATAACATAATAATCTATAATATGTTATTTGAAGCATTTAACTCAAAAGTTGAAGGTTTTACTGGATTTACTGACAACGTGGGTACAAAACAATCAGAAATTAAGGGATTACACAACGATGTTGTTAAGCAACGTTCCATAATGGATCAACAGTTGGCCGAATTAAATAAAGAACATAATTCATTTTATCAAGAACAAAAAAAACGTTATGATCGTACAATGTTTGCCGGTATATTTTTATCTGTACTTGGAGCAAGTGTGGGTTATTATGTAATTCAGCACGTATAATTATTCAAATATGTATTATTTTAGCGAATTGTAAAACGTAGAAACAAATGTTAATTTGATTTATTATGAATTAATCTTAAAAATATATAACATAATATACTATATTTATGGACATAATTGATTTAATACCATCTGATATTAGTTTTAATCGTTCATCAAGTTTACAAGCAATAGATAGTAAATATACGTATGATTTAAGTTTTTCTAGTGATTATGGAACAAATAATGGCGCACACGCATTTACTGCGGATGGATATTGGCAATCTGGAAAAACGAATGATATACCAACCAAAGAAAGATACCAAATGTTTAATCCACCTGGTGCTCCTACTGGTACTACATACCCCACATACGATACTTCTTTAAATCCTATTCACGAAAATGGCGAATTTGTTGAAATTGCATTTTCAGATCTTGAAGGTAATCCACGAGAATATTTTTTAACTCAAGCAGAATTATCTTTTTTTGATAATGACGGCGAAATGCGCGTTGGACACATTATGGGAGGAAGTGTTCAAGATGACGGAAGTACAAAATATACAATGTTGAAAATGATGGGCGATTATAGTGTATTAGTGGATAATTCAGCGGCATATATAGACATTAGCAATAATGATCAAGTAACAGACAAAGAAACCGAAACACTTACTGCGTACGCCGACCCTTCCGATGTAATTAGAAAAATATCATCGGATTACAATAAACCTTATTATTATTACTATACTGATGGTTACTCTAATATGTATGTTAAACATAAAACGTCTTTGCAAAAGGATGTTACCGTCGACACTGAAAATACTACCGACCCCTTAAATGGCTTTGCATATAATATTTATGATGTTAGTGGTGTTTATGGTATTGATTATGAATTTTATAAAACATTTAATGATGCAAAGTTTGGTACCAATATAATGTCTCATTACGAAGGTATGTTACAATGGGGATATATCAAACAAAATAATTGGTCACGCAAATTAATGATACTTTATCAACATATGGGTGATAATATACAATACGGAGCCGTCGCCAAACATACTTATAATTTAAATCCTATTGATCCTTATAGTAAATTTCGATTTATATTTGAACAACTTAAAAGAGGAAATTCAATAAAGGTGAAACAAATTAAGTTAAAAGGAACACGACAGGCCTACAATATCAATGCTTTTGATGCACATTTAGAACATTTTACGAACTACAATTCATTTCAAGAAAATAAACATTCTGTTAGTTTTGATGAAAATAGAAATACAGTCGTACATTTTGATGATTTAGAGCAATCACATAAATATTCTATGTTTTTAATTCCATCTGTTTTAGTATTTATATCGACGTTTTTAATACTTAAAAACAAAATTTAATATGATTGTATTTTATATAAAAATGAATAAAATACAACCATCAACCATTATCGAAGGTTATACTAACCAACAAGTAAAACAATATGCTGCACGCAGTGATGCAAGTATGAATCATTTGTTAACTACACAAACCGCAGATTTGCGAAGCAAAATAGATAATTATAAAGCGCAATATAATAATCCCATAATGGATTTAACTGGAGTTTACGATGAATTTAAAATTACACCTGCTAGCAATCCAAGTACTCAATCATTTGATTTAAAGGATAGTGCAGTTGTAAATATTAAAAAAGCTAATAATTATGTGTCTTGGATAAATAACGAAGGAAACATTAATATATCTGATTTTAATGCAAATCCAGAAAAATATTACATTGAAATCACATCAAATTCATTTGATTTAAAATCATACGACAATATTGACACTGATGTAAATACTAGAACATATACAAATATTAAAAAATACAGTTCGTTAAGTGTATCAGGTACGACTATTACATTGGACGGTTACAATCCTGACCCAGATATCGATGGTACCGATGACCCTAATCTAACAACTAATATCTATTTTAAAATACACAAAATTAAAGATGAACATTTAAAGAAATATCATTATACCGGTCCTCATGTAACTATTGGGGAAAATGATAAAAATAGTTTAGCAAATGCGTTATTAGAAGATACCAATGTGTATATTCAACAAAATGAGCAAATATTTGCATTAGGTGCAATGACCGTTGCCATATTAAGCGTCGGAAGCTATGTCTTATTTAGAAAATAAATATTTACATAATATATAAATATTTAATGGGAGATACTTATTATTTAACACAATTAGATAACGCTATATCAGCGAAAACAACCACTTTAACCAATATTATATCAACTGCTAATGCCGCTGCTTATGGTTCAGACGGTACTACCCCTACTCTTATTTCTGACCTCGCCACTTTAACACAATGGCAAAACGCAGACCCTGCTGACCCATTACCAGATCTTGATACTACGCAAGGCCACGTTACATATGCTAATTGGGCATCCGCAAATAATAATCGTGATTTTGTTGCTGAATATAACACTGCAAATATTGATCACGAGGGAAATCACGAAACAACATACAATACATATAGCACAATTCGCAAAAATCAGAATGATTTAGATGACATTATTAAGCGCGAACAACAACGTTTAAATGCAAAACAACAAACCGTCGACGATGCTTTATTTCAACAAACACGTCTTCAAACTCTTAATAATAGTTACCGTCTACGCTACAAGCATTATTTATATATGTTAATGATTGTTATTGTGATGTTGGTCCTTATTATTGTATTAAATCGTTTAGGCAAATCTCTTAGTATTATTCCCGAAGCGGTTGTTGATATGCTCTATGTTGCTGTCATTGCCGGAGGAGGATTTATGCTATACTTTGCATTATTAGATATGCGTCGTCGTGACCATATGGACTTCGAAAAGGTAAAACTTAAAGCCCCTGCTGAAAACCGCACTGCCGCAGAAGAAGGTACTGCTCGTCGTACAATGATTTCTGAGGGTGATTTACTTGGTTTATCTTTGGATTGCGTTGGCAAAGATTGTTGTCCAGAGGAAGGAAATAGTGCCCAAACAATTTGGGATGAAGAGCAAAATAAATGTATTCCTAATGTTAATTATCAAGTACCAGAAAGTGGAGCACCAGGAGGTGGAGGTTTTACCACAATGAAGCGTTCTGTTTTGTACGAACCCCCTAGTCCATCGTTCGGATTTGCCCCTGCGCAAGACATCAAAACAATGGACAATGCTCATTATCTATAAAAAAATTTGTATTTATATTATAAGTAAATACAAATGGATATTTTTAGTAATGTTTTAGTAACTATAAACAATGATTTTAATGATTGGATTGATTATACTTTTTATAATAAAGAAGGGGGATGTGGTCGTAAAGGCACGCCTTCAAAACGCCATCGTTGTAGAAAGAAAAAGAAGAATAAAAAATTTGCAAAAAAAAACGATTTACCATATAGCATAAACAATGAACAAGCACACAATATTGTGTTAAGACACAGTGATTTATATAAATCATATGATGCAAAAGATAATCTTAGTCGTGCGATTGATAAAACAAAAAAACATTGGACTGATAAAGGACTTAAGCAAAAACGAAGTTATAAACAATGGTTTTTTAATTTAGATGACCCAACCTATGTAAAAGTGACGGGCAAAAATGACATCGCGCAACAAAATAATGACATTGCACAAACAAATTTAGAACAAGGACAAGATGATTTATTAAATGCTGAAGATTTACAAGCACAAGCAAAAGAACTAGCTGATAAATATTATAATGGACTTTATGTACAATCAAGAAAACTTGGTTTCCAAAATCAAAAGGAAGGTTTTGATACTGCTTCAATATATAAAGCTGGTAATACTGGTGGTGATTTTAATAAAGATGATTATGACGAATATCTTAGAAATGATTTAAATGCGTGCCACAGCGCATTTGCTAATGATAGTAGTGCCACATTAATTAATAATTACAATATGGATTTAGCTGGTTATACAACTAATATAAACAATTTACAAGAAGGTGATGCATTATATTATGGTTTAACAAAAGATTATATTGGAGGTAATGCCGGAAATCCAGGAAATGTAGATTCTACAAGCGCTAATTTTGGAAAATGTGTAAATTTATGTAGAAGTATAAATAATTTAGATACTAATGCTCCAGTGGCAGGTGAGGACCCAAATGCAACACATCTTGGTGGTTATTGCATTAACACAATGAATCAAAATCAGTTATTTATACAAGCACAAGTAAACAAAATAGATAGTGATATAGGTGTTGTTAGTAATCTTCACACAACAACCATACAAAACTCATTGGATTTAAGTAATATTTCAATTGAATTTAAGAAAAAATCACTATCCGAAGACAAATACAAAATAATCGATATAATGGAACAAAATGATGTGTTGGACGATATTTTAATAGAGGACAGTGAAAATCACCTTGTATATGACAAGACAAATAGTGATTATAGTGACCAGTCAAAATCATTTAATTTTTATAATTCAAACATATTTATACACATTTATATGTTATTGGTTTTAATATATTCAACCATGATTTTAATGGATACATCCTATAAATTAACCGGAAAAATAATGTTTATTTTATTTTTGGCTTTGTTTCCATTTATTGCATTTTTAATGGAAAAGTATAGCTTTGTATTTTTCAAAAATATATATGATTATGTATTTAGTTATGTCTATGCAAAAGAGGATTATTAAATATCAAATTCGTATTTTCAAAATAAAAATATGAATTATTTTATATCATTATATATTAAATTAACATGGCACCATTTGAAGAATTTAATAGTATTAAAATTATTGGAATATTATCAAATAATAATATTAAAATCGTAGATAAAGAAATACTACAGGCATTACCATATAATGAAGAAATGCTTGGTAGTAATGATACGGAAAAAGAAGAAAACGAGGAAGATGAACCTGAATATGATGATGATGACGAAACATTTATAGTGATTCCCATTGACCCTTCGCGCAAACAATTCGCATTTTACAATGTAAAAAACGAGGGATTTATTTATGTAAATGAGAGAGAAAATGTAGTGTTTAAGAAATCAGAATCGACCGATTTATATAACGCAGGTGTCTTTGAAGTACGTGCAATTGATTCCCAATCATATTCTATTTTATCTACAAAAACAAATAAGTATTTGCGAGTACATCCCACTGACCCAAATAATAAAATCGATTTTTTTAATGATATTCATCGCAATAAAGTGTTTCCATCTGATTATATTGACGGTAAATGGAGATTTGATATTATTATAGAAGAATATGACGAAGACGAAGTCGATGATGATGGATTTGAAGAAGAATTAGCTGAGAATTTTGAAAACGGTCAAACTACATTTGATAAAATTTTCGCAGCATTAAGAAGTGAAAGAGAACCATTCTGGAAAAAAAAGAAGTTTAAAAAAACATTCAGTAAGAAGAAATGGTCAAAGAAAATAAATAAAACATTTACTGCAAAAAAGAAGAAGACATATAAGAAAAAGAAATTTAAACCTGGAATAGATAGTGAATATAAAGTACTTGCTTTTATGCAAAATCCCGATAATCATGTTTTAATGAAAGAAGATGGTATAAAGGTGCCTAATCGTGTTCAGCAATATTATCCAGCGCACGGACGCGCATTATATAAACAAATTGGATTAGACAGATTAAAAGAGAGTTACAGTGCAACCATACCGGAACGCGTTACAAGAAACGAATTAAACGCTATTAGAAAAGATACAAAAACATTAAGGGCAAATACAATACAGCAAGAAGAAGAACTCGCAAAATTACAAGATCAGATTAACACTGCAAAGGAAAATACAAAAATGGAAGAAAAAACTGCCTGTGGGCATTTTAAAACACTGCACGGAGGTGGGTCAGAAGGTTATCCAAAACCCCAAATGTGTATAATATTAGATGCAGAAGAAGCAGCAGCAAAGGCCCAAGCAGAAGCAGTGGCTACAGTAGTATCAGATACAGAAAATGCTGATACATTTGTTGTTGAAGGTTATACTCCTCGTTTTAAAACACATTTGGGTACTTATGAAGACGGTGCTCAGGGTGAACTAAGAGGAAATCGAGCAATACATAAAACTGAACAACGTGAAAGTGAAGTGAAAGATATTTTAATGACTAGAAAACAAGAGCTTCTAATAAATTTCAATGCTGAATTGTATAAAACACGCAATGAAAATGATTTTATGCAGAAAAAAGTATCAGTTAATAAAGATTATTTATTAAATAAACAATTAGAATATGTTTATGCAATAGAAGGTGAAACGCGAATGTTGGAAAGAGAAATGTCAAATGAAGATGCAAAAGAAACCACAAATTATAATAAAGCCGAAAACCAAAAAATACAAGTGAATTTTTTGGAAAAATTAAATAGTCATTTATTGTTTTATCTCTATATTGTCATTGTTTTGGCATACATTTCAATAACATATGAAACGGATGACCGTAATATTTTTCATAAAATATTTATTTATTTGTGTATGTTATTGTTTCCTTTTTACATTTATCCATTGGAAAAAATAATTTATAACATTTTTTCATACATTAATGCTGTTTTTATGGGGGAACCCTATAAAAAAACGGTGATTTAATTTTATTATTATATTTTTAGTAAATACGAAAATATAATAAAATATAAAAATTATCATTGTATATTAAATTTCGTTTGTTCCTACTTCTTCTACTTCTTCGTCTGATTCTTCTGAATCCGATTCTTCATCACTATCACTATTATCATCACCACCAACGCGCCTATTTCCTCGTACCAATTCAATGTCTTTCCACGTTGAATTACGAGCACGTCCAAAACGTTTATTCATATATTCATACAAATCCTTTGATGTTGGCCCACCGCGTCCATATGTTTGCTGATACCAGATACCAAACTCCGTTGAAATATCTTGCTTGGTAATATGAGCTCCATTGCGCTGAGCAACTTTGTCTCGCAAAAACTCCGCAATACTATCTTGTGATTCTTGATATTCACGACTCTTTGATGTTACAATATCACAATCATTGACAACACCCTGTGTTTCATATGCAATTTCTACTAACATTGACGCCAATATTTCTTTCCAAATCGGGAATTTCTTTTCACCAATTTCCATATCTTTTTTGAACTGATATGGTTTTTCACGGTCACCCTGAACAGGATTATCAGTAAACAACGATACGTGGGGTGCCACACGAACACGTCTCCAAGTACCGTGGTCAGTTGCTTCAATGTTCATCAAATAATTCGAAGCAATAACCAATTTAAACTGCGCTATAAATGATATTTGTTCGGCCTGATATAAACCACGCGCTGTTACTGGATCATTTCCCGAGGTAAGCTGTTTGAAAATGGCTTCATTTAATGTATCGGTTTTTTTTGTCTCTTGAATGCAAACCAATCGCTTTCCTTTCATTCCAAGTATTTCTGGGCACGCCCCTCCCACTTTTGCACGCTCATTTGTGATAATTGACGGGGTTACTTCATACTTATAACCACCTAATACTAGTCCCATTAACTGAATAAGTGCTGATTTACCATTTTGGCCATCGCCAATATACATTTGACACGTTTGCATTTTATTCCAACCCGTCATACACGACGCCAAATGCTCCCACATATATTTGCATAATTCAGGTTGGGGATAGATTTGCTTGAAAAACTCCCGTATTTCTTTCACTATATCTTTGTGAGTATCATCCAATTTAATATAATTCGTATTTGTTGAAAGCGAAATATAATCTTCGGGACGACCTTTTCTAAATTCTTTCGCTTCAAAATCAATAACACCATTATTGAATGCAATCAAGTGTGGCTTACTGTCTAACTTATCAATGAATTCAGCATCATAAAATAGTTCTTTTGCCTCAGTCAAAATATTCTTCTTAACAGAAGCATTTCCTATTTTCTGAATAATTTTCAGCATTCTGCGCTGTATTTTTTTAATTTTTTCAATTGATTTATCCTGTTCAGATTTATCCTGTTCAACACTTACATTTGTCGCCGATTTTGTTATAATCATATTAAATTCGTGTAATTTTTCATGAAGAAGTGCTTTGATGCGATGTATTTTTGAACGTAAACTAATAGCACCATCATCCTTTTGCCAACGATTATTTAAATATTTATACCAAATGTTCTTTTCAGCGGAGGCGCACACATAATCACCCTTGTATAGCTGAAACAATATTTTTGCAAATGTGTCATCACTTACATCATTATCATTTATGAAATTAGAAGCACCCCCCACACCATAAACTATTTGTTCTATTGTATGAGAAATATTTTCCTTATGGATTTCATTATATGCCGAAGGATTGTCTTCCCTTATCCAAAAGATAACCGACCTTTTTGTCAAACCTTTCGAATTATTTTCACTTGCGTTCCAACGTTCTATTAATTCATCAATTGAATTATAACTAAAACTCGGGGATTTTGCACTAAAGGCAATCCAGGTAAGCAACATACGTTCATGCAAATTATGTAAGGCCCAACAAACCGAAATCCATTTATTATAAGAACCATTGCCATAGTAGGATTCCGATAATGCCATTACATATTTGTGATACTCCTTCAATTCATAATTCTCATCATTTATGTTTTCCAAAAATGATGCAACCAATAACTCCAATTCTTCAGGACCCGTTATTTTCTTGAACAATTCTTGTTCATTACCGAGTACTCTTTGGGAAATTATGCCTCCAGAGTGAGATGCACTTACTCGACTTACCCTTCCATTCACTTTATTTTTAAAATCCTCATATGTATTTACAAAACTGGATTTAATAAATAATTGCGGATTTTTTGTGTTTCTTACAGACAATTTCTCTATATTTTCATACACATCAAAAGAATCTTTATCGATTTCATCCATCATTAGCTCGTCGTCATCCTGATCATACGTTAGCTCGTAGATTTTATGTAGTTTATAAGCTTTGTGATTCGGCTTTTGAGAACCATATAATTGCCATTGATTTGAACCACTTGCTACGCCCTTATCATATATATCATCGCAACTATTTATTAATGGTAGTTTCTCAAATATTGTCTCCATTTTCTTCAACATTTCATTACGCAAATACAATGATGTTGTCTTATCCGATTTCAATCCAATCAAAATATGTATTCCATCTTTTGTGATGTCTTTCTCTTTTAATGGATTTACAGTATCTTTTTGCATCACATATACATTAAAACAAGTGCTATCATCCATTTGATACATTGATTTCAATACATCAACCATTCCATAAATGAACTCATCAATGTGATCATCACTATGTAACCGCGTTCGCACATCATAATTATATCTAAAATCTAAATCGATTGCAAAAGGTCCTCCTGATTCCAGCTGTTTTTCTGTTAAATACTCTATTTTTCCTGGCTTTAATATGTCACTGCAATAATGCTGTAAAAATTTTGGATAATCATCATTTTTTATATTAAACGAACCGCCTAAAACTGTGTGTGGTTTAATTCTGAGATTTGTTCGTTCTGTTTCTTTATCTTCTTTACCCACACCATTACTTCGTAACAAATTGTAAAATTGTGTATTAGACATTATAAAATGATGAGTGTTATATATTATAGCAAAACATATATTCACAGAGAATCAATTTTAATATATCATAAGAAAATTGATTAATATTTTTACAATATAATATAAATATAGCATTAATATATATAATTATGAAATTCTGCAATAAATGTGACAATATGTATTACATTGGTATTGACCAAAACAACAACAATAATATTCAATATTATTGTAGATATTGTGGAAATGTGGACGAAAATATTTCTACCGAAGGTACTTGTATTATCGATGTTAACACAAAAGTAACGCAGCAAAATGATATTGTCAATGAGTACACAAAGCAAGATCCTACTTTACCTCATTTATACAATATTACATGCCCTAACACGGATTGTAAATCAAATAAATCGGAGATTAAAAGTGACATTATATTTCTAAGATATAGTGACAAAGATATGAAATATGTTTACCTATGTGCTCATTGTGATTATTCATGGAAAACAAATGATAAGTAATTTATTAATTTAGTCATATAAAAATTGATTATATTATTTTTTTTATATACCAATAATATAATATGAGCGCTTTTGACGAAGAACACCCAGAACTTGATGTTTTCGATGAATCTGATACTGAAGAATTTCAGGACCCTTCTTTAACAGTGCCCGCTAAAAAAAAACCCAATGATGATGATGATGACGATGAAGTAAATGATGAAGAGGTCAATGAAGTTGAAGAAGATAACGGCGAAGACGACATTGATGATATTGAAGATGATTCTGATGATGGTTCTATTAATGAAGAAGAAGACGAAATAATTGCAAATACACAATCCACTCAAAAAAATCTATTTAATATCGAAAATATTGGATACAATGATGACTCCGATGATGATGACGAAGACGAAAATTATTTACAAAAATTCAACGATAATTTATCCAAAAATATTGTCGATACTCATTACCCCGAATATAAACAACATAATTATGACGAAATCGACGTTTTGAGTAAAGTCGTACGAAATAATGACAACATCATTATTGACCCACTCCACAAAACTACTCCCATTATGACACGTTATGAACGCGCATCTATTATTGGACAACGCGCAAAACAATTAGATTCCGGGGCTTCTGCTTTTATTGACCTCGAACCCAATGAAATCGACAGTTATTACATTGCGCAAAAAGAATTCGACCAGAAAAAAATACCCTTCATTATTAAACGTCCATTACCTAATGGGGCTTGTGAATATTGGAAAATAAAGGATTTAGAAGTATTGTAAATTATTACATTTTCCAGTTTTTACCACAATCCAAACACGTGATAAATATTGTTGACGGCTCATCCGCACTTCGTGTTTGCATCTCATAATACGTACATTTTTTTGATTTACACTTACGGCACGTAAACATATCTGTGGATGCCTCCATTTTTTGATTGAATTTACTTTCATCCATTTTTATCTTTTTATCAATCAACGCCTTCCATTGTTTTGGATTCATTTCTTGATGACTCATAAACGGCAAATGTTGTGGCAAGATTTCTCCCGATTTTATCTGATTTATTATTTCCTCATTTTTCAAATTGCAAAAGATTGTCCATAACTTCGACATGTAAATATTTACAAAGTATTTATTATCCCATTTTTTGATTATTTTACGACTCTTTCCCTCCTTTATTGAAAAATTATAAATCGCCTTTTCCATATTTACACTGAATTCATTGCTTACCAAAAACAAATTTAATTTATCCACTATATTTTTACGGAAATCACTCGGCTGCTTAATAGACACATTCATTATATATATGTATTAAAAAATAAATATATATTTAATTCAATTTTTCTAGATATATTCTTCTTCACTCAATTCACTGTCACAATCGATATAATCATCATCTCCACTATCATTATCATCCACCACAAAACCATCCTTTGCAAACCCTTCCTTCGTCTTTTCCAAATCATTATATACGTCCTTACTCTCATCTTCCTCCTCCTCCTCACTTTCACCACCAATGTCTTCGAAACCACCAAACAAATGTTCATATACTTTATTCCATTGCTCTACCAACAAATTCACTGGATTTCCTTCATCGTCATAATTAATCAAAATATTACTTCCGAAATACAACTCCTTATCTACTGGGGGAGGATAATCATACTTATTTTCTTGATTTGCTTTTCCATTTTTTTTAGCATACAACGAAATATTATATTTTTTATCCAATTTTACACTCCACGTTGTTTGCTTCTCAAAACCATCACTTGAACGAAATCCCGCCTTTTTGTAAATTATCGTCTCATCGTACGACTTCCACTTTAGTGGCTTGATTGTTCCACCACGCTCCACAATTAGAATAGATACTGACATACTTATATTATAATTATTTCTATCTTCTTTTATTTAATCAATTTTATGTTTATATTTACAAATTATTATATTCAAATGTCTATATGAACTTATTTATCGAATTTATTTTCTACGTTGTCATCTATTTAACTATCATTTTTGGCATTCATCAAGGTTATTTATATCTTAAAAATACCTATACTACACCCGTTAAATTAAATAATACTGTACAAACCGAAAAATACGACGAACTTATTAATGAAATCCGCAATCAAAAAGAAAATGATTATAAATCAATGGATGAAGATTTAAGTAAACTCATTGACGACGAATTTAACGAATCATAGGTACATCCCAAAAATTTGACGGATCTGTCCACTCATAATAATCTTCATACTCATATGTTATATTGAATGGTTTCGATAATATTAGATTATCACTCCTACCAGGTAAGATTACTTTCAATAATTGCGAAAAAGGCACCAATAACGATAATAATATATTCATACTATATTATTATTATTTATTTTATCTATATATCTATCTGGTATATATTTATACCACAGGGTACGATGGCTGCATCGCTATTCCACAAATTCCCTCGTCATTTGTACTACTACTGCGCTCGATTTTTACATATCCACCCTCTCCCCAACTTGGACCCCAGCTATTCTTTACCAACCAATAATCCGTATTACTCTCCGCTCCATATCCTACCACCAATACTCCATGATCCAATGATGTTCCACACGCAGAACTCGTAATCACACCACCTGTATACATCTGAAATGTAAGAGTGTCCGCCTCAATTGCTACTGACACCGGTCCAGTCGCTACCGCCTCTGTCAAATCAACCTGATTATTTGGTGTCACATCTACACAACCAGTCAGCGTCACTACAGTATTGCAAGTATGACATTCGCCTCCCGCAGCTGTATAGGGATATTCGTCCTCCAGACACATCCCATTATCCATCGCATACTCAAATGCACCATCCATTAATCCACCATAACATCCATGATTTCCGTATTTCTTCGAACAATCCACCAATTGCTGCTCAGATAAACTTACCAAACTTCCCTGGGCAATCGACCACGCACCCTCCATTGCACCCGTGGCACTAAATGACCAACACGAACCACATTGACCCTGATCCTTCACTGGTGTTACCGCATTATTACTACGCCAATCCACACTCGCTGGTGCTGTCACACCACTTGATGAAAACTTATCACACGTTTCAAAACGCTTCGGCTTTGAAAAACCCATTTGTAAACTGAACTCCTCATGTGTTAAATCCGAAAATGGTGTCACTCCCAAATTATAACTATGCCCCTTGGCGTTTTCTTGAACAACATATTCCATGTTTTCCTTAAATATTTCAAAACGCTTGTGGAATTCTACAATATTTGTATATTGCTTATTAAAACGATACGCGAACTCCTGAAAATTACTCCAATGATGGTCTGTGACATTAAACGCCACACTAGCTGAAATAAGAGAAAGTAATACTACACTGTACATTATATAGTATATATGTCACTTATATTTATATTTATTGAATAATATATTATTATGTAAAATGTATAAAATATCTGGACAATCATAAATACATTAAATAATATACCCGTTGCCCTTACGAGTTCTCGAATTACCCGATTACAATAATTATACGCTCTATCTTTTACATCTATATTTATTGTTCTACTCCTTATTGCAATCACATCTTTTATTTTACAATATAGAGAACAATGCATTATTCTTTTGTCAAATGTATAAATCTTTTTATTACATAATACACACAATTTTCGCGGTACAAATTTTCTAATATAAAATTGAACGTCATATGGCAGTTCTTTTATTTCACATTTCATTTAATTTTATAAATACATATAAACACACTTTTATATATATATTTATAATGGAACTTGAACAAATACAAATCGACACTATTATGGAACGCCTTCCTGATTTCGAACTTTCATATGAAACTGTTTCACATAAGAAAGTTTACAATTATGACATTGCTATGGCTATTCCTTTTGGAAAAAAATGTCTATGTTGGTTCTCTTATTTTAATGACGAAGATGTTTGTTATTTTATGAATCTAAACAAAGATAAAAATGTCTCTGATGTTGTCAAAATAGAACACAATAATATTGAACTCAGTTTAAACACTATGTTATACGGGACACTTGTTCAAGAAGAAGACACCAATCGCAAATATTTTATTATTGAGGATATTTATTATTATTGTGGTATTCCACTCAAAAAATACAATGTCGGGGAAAAATTCAAATTACTCGATTTTGTTATGAAACAGACCGACCAAATGTTTCACGATTATGGTTTCCATATTATGCTCCCATTTATTTGGTCTCATAATCATAACATTTATAATGGATTTATACCAAAACATATTGAATCCGATATTCCATACAATATTCATCATATTCAATACCGCAATTGCAAATCTAACATTACATATCTTAATGTCAAAACTCAAAAATTAAATATGCTCAAACAAGCGAAAAAAGGGGCCACTACTTCAACTGTTCCCGTTATTCAATCTTATGAATGTAAATACAATAAAAACCTCAAAAGTCCCCAATATATGAATACCACCGTTTTTACTATGAAAGCAAATATGCAATCCGATATTTACAATTTATTTGCTTATGGCAAAGCAGGTGAGAAAATATACTACGATGTTGCATATATTCCTAATTATTTAACCAGTGTCAAGATGAACTCCATTTTCAGAAATATTAAAGAAAACGTCAATATTGACAATATTGAAGAAAGTGACGACGAAGACGATTTTCAGAACACCGACGTTTACAAACACGTCGACCTTAATAAAGAAATCAAAATCAATTGCCGCTTTCATCGAAAATTTAAAAAATGGGTTCCCATTCAAATCGCACCCCGTGATGCGCGCGTTGTACATATTGGACGCTTGGTTTATGGATATCAAGATAAACGATAAGCATTTTTGATATACCCCCCATTTAAATATTTTTTCATATTAAAATTGATTTTAATATTATAATAATATTTATATTAATATAATTATATTATGGTTAGAAAAAGAAACGCAGCACATATTGAAGGACACCCTAAATGCATTGGATGTTTCTTTACCGGGAAAATAATACTTCAATCATTCTTTCAAGGAACACTCTGGCTTCTTACTTGTGGTACTGGTTCGTTCAATAAAAAATCAAAAAAAACTGTTATACCAACAACTGCAAATCAAAATGCGTCATACAATGTTTCGTTAGAAATTGAAACTATATACGACGAAGAAATGAAAGATGGTTGTATATAACCGTTGTTTATATAACTACATATTTACGTGATAACCGTCGATGCTTGTGACGAAAACGACATTAATGACGGATATTGTATTGTTTTTTCAGTTATTATTTTTTTAGTTCTTGTTTTTTCATTTTTTTTTTCATTTTTTTTTTCATTTGAAAAATAAACCAGCATTAAATAAGCACTTTCCATTTTATAATTATATATATACACATTAATTAGAAAAATATATCAATTTTCTTAATGTTTCATTATATTTATATACGCGTCCAAGTTATTGTACCAATTGTATTACCATCATTATCCTGTCTTGCCTCACTTAACTCCCACGTTATCGTATTATTACTATCATTTATCGAAACGATTGTCTGTTTTACACTAGAATTTGCTCCTAACCAATTAAAATAAACACCCATTGCATTTCCTGATTCACCTTGATCGTGTTGAAGTGTGTATGTTCCCTCACCAGGATTCCATTGGCCATTATTCAATGCGATTGTAAAATTCACTGTTGTATACGACACCGCCCACTTATCATTATTTCTTATGTTAAATGTTCTCGATATTAGTTTATTCACATTTTGCAATCTATATAAATTTGCATACGCGCGATGACTTGCGCGTCTACTTGATACTCGGTGATTACTCACACCCACTCCTGTACTCGATGGCGTTCCCCATCTGTTTAACATTCCTGCCGTTGTGAATATCATTATTATACACAATAATGATATTATAAAATTGATATAATTGTATATCACATTTACATTATTACAAAATGTCTTGCTTAAATAATACTATTTGCGGCAATAAACACAAATATTATTATGAATGGTGCAATTACTATGCCAATGATGGATTTTATTATCAAGCCGCCCCAAATATTACTTGTACCCGCGATAATATTGCTGATTTATATCCAACTTGTACTAATTGTTGGACTGGATTTATTGATTGTTGCGCCGACAATATAGAAGAGTGTTGTATACCCAGTCAAACATCATTTCCTACATCGACACCCACTTCTTCTCCCACTACATTATGTAATGTAAATCATTATTTTCAAGAACACGAAAAATGTTACTTTTTAGAAATACAAAACACAGACATTTCTTATTATACCGAGTTCGGTATGGTGTGTTGTACTAATGACCGTTCTAAATGTTGTCCAATTAATCCATATATTTTATACGGAGGTATCGGAGCACTTTGTCTTACCATTATTATTCTATTTACTTATCTATTATGGAATTTCATTCCTATACGATCCAAACCTACAAAAGTAATGCCAGAAAATAAACTTGCGCGTATTGTTCCGGTTTAATTATTCAGGTAAAATTTTTTACGTATACATATACTATACGCCATCTCATAATAAAACCCACAAAAATTGGAAAAAATGTAAAAACACAAGTAACTTGTAAAAATTGATTTAATAACATTTTTTTATTATAATATATATAATAAAAAATATGACTACACTTATCGAATGCAAACCTGGATTGGAATTCCTCGAAACCATTGAGAATAACACAGTTGACCTGGTTTTGACCGACCCTCCCTACATTATTTCACGAGAAAGTGGTATGAATACTCACTACAATAATGTCAAAGAAAACGAAGCAAAGGGCGTTGAATTTGTGAAAACCGAAGCCGAATGGAATGCATATAAAAAACAACATAAACTTAAAAATGACGACAAAAAAGATAATTATATGAAATATGCGTCCATATACGGTAAGAAATATTGTGTGAAAACTGATTATGGCGCTTGGGACAGCGAATTTACAATGGATGTATTAGATACATTTATTGAAACATATTATAAGAAGCTCCGCAAAGGCGGCACAATGATTATGTTTTTCGACTTGTGGAAAATATCCGAACTCAAAGCATTGATGGAAAAACACAAATTCAAACAAATCCGTTTTATTGAATGGATCAAAACCAATCCACAACCCCTCAACTCCAAGGTCAACTATTTGACCAATTGCCGGGAAATTGCTTTACTCGGTGTAAAGGGCGGTAAACCCACCTTCAATGGACAATACGACAATGGTATTTACAACTATCCATTACAAGGTGGCAAAAATAGATTTCATCCCACCCAAAAAAGTTTGCCGCTTTTTGAAGACCTCATTAAAAAACATAGCAATCAAGGGGACTGTGTAGTTGATACGTTTTTGGGTGGTGGCACCACTGCTATTGCGTGTAAAAATACAAATCGTAATTTCAAGGGATGCGATATTTCAAAGGAATATGTCGATAGAGTATTGGAAATTATGGATTAAATATATTTGGATATATCAAAATCAGATTTAATTTCATCAGCATAACTATTATTTTTTAATATCACGCACATTGTGGCTTCTTTGTGTCCTTGCAATGATTTTACAATATCTTTGCGTTTTTTTTGTATATTTTCATCATTTTCGGTAGGATATTTTTTATCAAAATCTTCTAATAATTTCTTTTGGTTTTTTCGTTTATTATCGATTTCATCCCAATTCACAGTCGCATTGTCTTGCGTAACATTTTCAAGTAAGTTTTCTTTATTTTGTTCTTGTATTAAATTATTATATAAATCGTCATTGGCACTAAGCATAATCGATGCTATAAAAGCACATTTTTCAAAATCACAGTGCGCTCTTGGTTGGTTATCAAATCTCATGGATTCACTTTGAGACCTACCACCACGAATTCCGGTAGTTCTCAAAAGTCCGTCTATTTGTGATAAACGAACACGATAATGATGTTCTTTATTATTTGTATTATCTGTATATTTCATTGAAAATGTAACTTTATCTAAATCTCCGAGAATAAATGTTGTTGTCCCATTTAAAAATCCTGTCCCATTTAAAAATATTTGGTCTGCCTTAGGGTCACAATGATGAAATTGAAAATTTTCATATAAATATTGTAACTTTGCACAAATTTTCTGCATTTGTTGTATTATAGAATCTGCATCTCGTGTACGTGTATCCTTAATATAATCAGTAAGTGAATTATGGCCCAGTGTGTTCTGATATTTTTTACCGTTCATTGCCGGTTTATTCTCCTTCATACAAATGTCTTTATATTTTTCAACGTCTTCGATATCCTTATCTTTAAACACACTTTGAATAAATAAATTCATCGTATGTGGATTTACTTTAATTACTCTATAATTTCTATTTCTAATTTTACTACTCGACTCTATATCTATATCTCCGAAATTGTTATAACCTTGGGGTGGTTGTTTGTAAACGTTTGATTCGCATATGTTTATTATTTGATCACTTTTACTGGTGGTATTTAGTTTACATCCTTTTTCTTCACACTGGGGGTTATTCTCTATTTTATCATTTAAATAAGCTTTTATTTGTGGAACAACATCAAACCCACCTTTAATTGTAGGTTTTTTACGATTCGCTTTTTGTTTTTTTGTTCTCCGTTTATTCGTTTTACGACGCAATACTCTTTTCTCTGTTTTGCGCATAATATAGAATATTTATAGATTAAATATTCTATAAATATAATCCATTTTATAATTGGATACTACCGCTTTATCTACAAAATGAAAAAATAAATATTATTTCCTTACACCTTTATCCATTATACTTATCAATTACAAAACTGATATACTTGTTGTTTCATTATTTTCATAAATTCGACTGGATCATACCAATACGTTCCTACCATTGCATCTACCTTTGTCCCGTCAAAACTTTCACCCCCCTCTATAAAATCTACACCAAATACTGCTAGTGATGGTATCGTTGTCGCACCAATTCGCTTTCCGATTTCTTTGGTCTTCTTTGATATTTGTCTCTTCTGCAAATTACAGTGATTGCACAAACACTGGAAATCATCGTTCGTCTGCGTCTTCGCATTCAGTACCCTCGGATCATTATATAAATCATTTTTGTGATCAGTTACCAAATCCGAACGACTCCCACACACCACACACCCCATTGCTTTATGATGCTCGTGTATATCCTTTCTTATTGGTCGCGACGCACCATACAATGCACAATCACTAAAACCAACCGTACGAAGTGCCGTTATCGAACGGTCACCCTGCTTCTCCCAAATATAACGTTTGTCTGCAAAATACACTCCATGTCGTGCCGCACCATTATTTCCCCAATCCAACATCGGATTCTTTCTTATGTCATCACGTGATACCCACAGTGAATTACCCGATGGATCCGGTTGAAATACTTTATCCACTTCTTTTTGCTTCTTTGTTATCTTCGGCACTCCCGGCAACTTATCTATTATTGACGTTAATACGCTATTCACTTCTTCCATTTGCTACTTTATACTATTAAATTATATTTGTTTTGTGATCAATTTTTTAATAGCCAATATATGTATATGAAACAAGGGAATATATTTGACCTAATACATAATCTAGATAATACCAACTCTCAATCAACACACATTAAAAAAACATACGCAAATAAAGACCCACTTAAATCGAAAAAGGACTATACTTACCGAGGTACGTGGAAACACCGTCAGTCCCGCGCACGTAACCTTGCTCGACGCGGCGGCCTCACCAAGGACGAGACCATCGCAAAATACGGCCGCCTCCCAAAAAGCAAAGAATGGTGGGGCAACGAAGCTTCATGTAAAGAATGGGAAACAAAATGGAACAGTGCTAATCCGAAAGAAAGCTTCTCTCCTTCCATTAAAGAAGTTCGAGTATAACCATATATGCTGCAACATTTCATTTATATGTCCTCTATAAATGAAGTTTACCGTAAGAGTGTTATGTTTCTTTAAGTTCTTTGATAATATATATTGTTGTTTTTTTCTCGGGAAAAGTAGAAACGAATTTTCAAAAATGGACATTTTTAAGAATGTCCAAAAGTGAGATTTCAGAAATACTTTTTTCAGAAGGAATTTGGGTTTTTTCTTATGCAGTGAAATGGATTAGACGTGTTTTTGTATTATAATATTTGTTAGCATATTATTTTTTTAAACAAGTTAATTTGGTAGTTTTAGGAGTTTTTTTCTTTGTATAATATACAATAAATGACAATAATAAAAACTTTTAAAAAATACCAAGAATATTTTTGTGAAAAATGTGATTATAAATGCTATCATAGTAATAATTTCAATAAACATTTAATGACACTGAAACATAAAAATAATGAAAATACAATATTAAATACTCCAAAAAAATACCCAGAATATTTGTGTGAAAAATGTGATTTTAAATGCAGTAGTAAGGGCGATTATAATAGACATTTATTGACACTGAAACATAAAAATAATGAAAAAAACCCAATAAAAATACCAAAAGAATATAAGTGTCAATGTGGTAAACGTTATAAACACGCAGCTTCGCTGCATAATCATAAGCGTAATTGTAACCATACTAGTAAAGATAATGAAAATGTATCTAGTGATAATAATATAAATTTACTAATGAATGAATTACAAAGACGAGACGAAGAACATAAGAAACAACTCGAAGAACAAAAAAAAGAACAACAAAGACGAGACGAAGAACATAAGGAAGAACAAAGAAAACGTGACGAAGAACATAGAAAACGTGACGAAGAACATAAGAAAGAAATTGAAAAGTTGTCATCACAGATTTCTAATATTTCCACAGTTACAAACAACAAGACGACAAACAACAATAACAAATTCAATTTAAATTTCTTTCTTAATACTCAATGTAAGGATGCTATGTCTATTCAATCCTTTATGGAGAACCTTAAATTAGGTTGTAAGGAACTGGAACATATGGGTGATGTTGGTTACTTGAATGGAATGATTGATATTTTCAATAACACTATAGGAAACATGGACGTTTATAAAAGGCCCTTACATTGTACGGATCTAAAACGTGAGGTTCTCTACTTTAAACAAGGTAATGATTGGGAAAAGGACAGTGAAGATAAAAAGCACTTGAAAAAACTAATAAAAAATGTCGAATCAAAGAATTATGACAATTTACAGGAATGGCAAAAGGACCATCCAGGTTCTCTACAATGTGATTCTAGGGACAGTGAACATTATATGAAAATAGCTACAGAAGCGCTTGGCGGAGCCGATAGCAACAAAGATTCTATATACTTAACGAAAATAATGAAACATATAGTAAAAGAAGTCCACGTGAAATCATAAGTGGTGTAACATTTCATTTATATGTTCTCCATAAATGAAGTTTACCGTAAGAGTAGTGTGTTTCTTTAAGTTCTTTGATAATATATATAGTTGTTTTTTTCTCGGGAAAAGTAGACACGAATTTTCAAAAATGGACATTTATAAGAATGTCCAAAAGTGAGATTTCAGAAATAGTTTTTCAGAAGGAATTTGGATTTTTTCTTATGCAGTGTTGTGGTTTAGTTATGATTTTGTATTGAAATGTTTGTTTGCATATTATTTTTTATTATTTTAAATCGGCATTTTTTAATGTTCTATACTTTATAGAACATTTAGAACAATAAAAATGCCGAAAAATGCCGAAATATTTTATTGTGAAAAATGTAACTTTAAATGCAACAAGCAGAGTAATTTTGATAAACACATTTTGACTGCAAAACATAAAAATAGAACAATTAGAACAGAAAAGTCCCATAACGATTCTCAGACACCAATATGTAAAGAATGGGTATGTGTTTGTGGCAAAACGTACAAAGCACGCAATAGTTTATGGTATCATAAGAAGAAATGTTCCTTTGTAAATGAACCAGAAATAAAACAAGAACACATTACAGAAGAAAACATAATAGATCAGACAGTTCAAACAAATAATTTAATAACACAGGACAGTATTGTTAATAATTTGATGATACAAAATCAACACCTGCATAAACTTATTATTAATCGTGACGAGGAACATAAGAAAGAAAAGGAAGAACAAAAAAAAAGAGACGAGGACCATAAGAAAGAAATTGAAAAGTTATCCGAGCAAATATCAAAAATATCAACAGTGACAAACAACAAGACGACAAATAATAATAACAAATTCAATCTTAATTTCTTTCTTAATACTCAATGTAAGGATGCTATGTCTATACAATCCTTTATGGAGAACCTTAAATTAGGTTGTAAGGAACTAGAACATATGGGTGATGTTGGGTACTTGAATGGAATGATTGACATTTTCAATAGCACTATAGGAAACATGGACGTTTATAAAAGACCCTTACATTGTACGGATCTAAAACGTGAGGTTCTCTACTTTAAACAAGGTAATGATTGGGAAAAGGACAGTGAAGATAAAAAGCACTTGAAAAAGCTAATAAAAAATGTCGAATCAAAGAATTATGACAATTTACAAGAGTGGCAAAAGGACCATCCAGGTTCTCTACAATGTGATTCTAGGGACAGCGAACATTATATGAAAATAGCCACAGAAGCGCTTGGCGGAGCCGATAGTAACAAAGATTCTATATATTTAACAAAAATAATGAAACATATAGTAAGAGAAGTTCACGTCAAACCATAAGTGGTACAACATTTCATTTATATGTCATCTATAAATGAAGTTTACCGTAAGAGTGTTATGTTTCTTTATGTTCTTTGATAATATATATTGTTGTTTTTTCTCGGGAAAAGTAGAAACGAATTTTCAAAAATGGACATTTTTAAGAATGTCCAAAAGTGAGATTTCAGAAATAGTTTTTCAGAAGAAATTCAGTTTTTTTCTTATGCATTGATACGCAGTAAAATGAAAATTGAAAATCTCATTGGGATAGCATAATATTTTTTCAAACAAGTTAATTTGTTATTATTTAGGGGGTTTTTTTTGTTAGCATTATTTATAGATTTTAGGACATTTTATGCTAACTAAAAAACCCATAAAAACCCCAACCATATTTATTTGTGAAAAGTGCAACTTTAAATGCAGTAATAAAAAGGATTATAATAGACACATATTGACTGCAAAACATAAAATGCGAACTAATGCTAACGAAAAAACCCCAATAAGTATGAAAGCACATACGTGTGTATGTGGAAAAACATATAAACAAGCCCCGTCTCTTGCTCGTCACAAAAAAAAATGTCATTTTTTGGTAAAACAAGAACACATTACAGAAGAAACCATAATGGACGATACAGTTCATTCAAACAATTTAATAGCACAGGACAGTATTGTTAATAATTTGATGAAGCAAAATGAAGAGCTACATAAACTTATTATAAATCGGGACGAGGAACATAAAAAAGAAAAAAAAGAACAACAAAGACGAGACGAAGAACATAAAAAAGAAAAAAAAGAACAACAAAGACGAGACGAAGAACATAAGGAAGAACAAAGAAAACGTGACGAAGAACATAAGAAAGAAATTGAAAAGTTATCTGAACAAATCTCAAAAATATCAACAGTTACAAACAACAAGACGACAAATAATAATAACAAATTCAATTTAAATTTCTTTCTTAATACTCAATGTAAGGATGCTATGTCTATTCAATCCTTTATGGAGAACCTTAAATTAGGTTGTAAGGAACTGGAACATATGGGAGATGTTGGTTATTTGAATGGAATGATTGATATTTTCAATAACACTATAGGAAACATGGACGTTTACAAGCGACCCTTGCATTGTACTGATCTAAAACGTGAGGTTCTCTACTTTAAACAAGGTAATGATTGGGAAAAGGACAGTGAAGATAAAAAGCACTTGAAAAAGCTAATAAAAAACGTCGAATCAAAGAATTATGATAATTTACAAGAGTGGCAAAAGGACCATCCAGGTTCTCTACAATGTGATTCTAGGGACAGTGAACATTATATGAAAATAGCCACAGAAGCGCTTGGCGGAGCCGATAGTAACAAAGATTCTATATATTTAACAAAAATAATGAAACATATAGTAAGAGAAGTTCACGTCAAACCATAAGTGGTACAATATTTCATTTATAGGTTCTCCACAAATGAAGTTTACCGTAAGAGTGTTATGTTTCTTTAAGTTCTTTGATAATATATATTGTTGTTTTTTTTCTCGGGAAAAGTAGAAACGAATTTTCAAAAATGGACATTTTTAAGAATGTCCAAAAGTGAGATTTCAGAAATAGTTTTTTCAGAAGAAAATGAGTTTTTTCTTATGCAGTAAAATGGTTTAAATGTATTATTGTAGTAAAATATTTATTTGCATAATATTATTTATTGTTTTCATATTTTGGGGTTTTTTTGTCAGTATAATTTAGGGAAAATGACTGACACAATTACTGACAAAAAACCCCCAAAAATTCCAGTTCATTTTTTTTGCAATTTTTGCAACTTTAAATGCAGCAATAAAAAGGATTTTGTACGCCATACAATGACTGCAAAACATAAAAAATTTTCAAATACTGACAAAAAAAACCCCACTGGTTCATCACACTATTGTATATGTGGAAAAACATATAAACATCGTCAAAGTTTGCACAATCATCAGAAAAAATGTTCCTTTGTAAATGAACAAGACATAAAACAAGAACACGTTACAGAAGAAACCATAATAGTTCAGACAGTTCAAACAAATAATTTAATAGCACAGGATAGTATTGTAAATAATTTGTTAAAACAAAATGAACAGCTACATAAACTCATTATCAATCGAGATGACGAGCATAAGAAAGAGCGAGAAGAACATAAGAAAGAGCGAGAAGAACATAAGAAAGAAATAGAAAAGTTATCTGAACAGATTTCAAAAATATCAACAGTTACAAACAACAAGACGACAAATAACAATAACAAGTTCAATTTAAATTTCTTTTTGAATACTCAATGTAAGGATGCTATGTCAATACAATCTTTTATGGAGAACCTTAAATTAGGTTGTAAGGAACTGGAACATATGGGTGATGTTGGGTACTTGAATGGTATGATAGACATTTTCAATAACACTATAGGAAACATGGACGTTTATAAAAGACCCTTACATTGTACGGATCTAAAACGTGAGGTTCTCTACTTTAAACAGGGAAATGATTGGGAAAAGGACAGTGAAGATAAAAAGCACTTGAAAAAGCTAATAAAAAATGTCGAATCAAAGAATTATGAGAATTTACAAGAGTGGCAAAAGGACCATCCAGGTTCTATACAATGTGATTCTAGGGACAGCGAACATTATATGAAAATAGCCACAGAAGCCCTTGGCGGAGCCGATAGCAACAAAGATTCTATATATTTAACAAAAATAATGAAACATATAGTAAAGGACGTCCACGTCAAACCACAATAGATGCGACATTTCATTTATATGTCCTCTATAAATGAAGTTTACCATAAGAGTGTTATGTTTCTTTAAGTTCTTTGATAATATATATTGTTGTTTTTTTCTCGGAAAAAGTAGAAACGAATTTTCAAAAATGGACATTTTTAAGAATGTCCAAAAGTGAGATTTCAGAAATAGTTTTTTCAGAAGAAAATCATTTTTTTCCTTATGTAGTGATATGCAGTAACACGAAAAATGGAAAACCCAATTGGGTAGCATAATAAATTTTCAAATATATGAATTGGGAATTATTTATGCGATTTTTTCTTTGTATAATATACAAAGAAATGACAATAAAAAATCGTAATCAAAAATCCCAAGAATATTTTTGTGAAATATGTGATTACAAATGCTATCATAACAATGATTTTAATAAACATTTAATGACACTGAAACATAAAAATAAAGAAAATACAACAATAAAATCGTCTTCAAAATCCCAAGAATATTTTTGTGAACTTTGTAATTATAGATGCAGCAATAGATATGATTATAATAAGCACATAATGACACTGAAACATAAAAATAAAGGAAAATCGCAAATAAAAATCCCAAAAGAATATACGTGTGAATGCGGGAAAAAATATAAACACGCAGCTTCGCTGCATAATCATAAGCGTAAATGTAACTCAAACAGTTCATCACATAGTTGTATGTGTGGAAAAGTATATATGCATCTCAAAAGCTTAAATTACCATAAAAAAAAATGTAATATTATACATAATGAAAGTGGAAACAATAATCAACAACATAATATAAATGATTTGTTGAAACAAATCGATATAATACGGGAGCTCATAATCGAACATAAAAAAAAACTCGAATAACAACAACGACAACATAAAGAAGATGTTAAGAAGTTGTCATCACAAATTTCTAATATTTTTACACCCTTGAAGATTTAAAACGACGTGTTTCAATATATTTAACAAAAATAATGAAACATATAGTAAAGGATGTCCACGTGAAACCATAAGTGGTACAATATTTCATTTATAGGTTCTCCACAAATGAAGTTTATTGGAAATCATAAAAATGCCAAAAATCCATAAAGAAATTGATTTAAATATATGTTTTGATATATATTTAATAATACAAGTATGTCAGAAGAAACAAAAACGATGAATAAATTGCACATTGGACACAATATTGAGGTGTTAAAAACGATTGAATCTAATAGTGTGGATGTGGCGATTACTTCTCCGCCGTATGATGATTTGAGAAAATACAAAGGAAATTATAAATTGGATTTAACGGAGTTAGGAAAAGAAATTCACAGAGTGTTAAAAGACGGAGGAATTTACGCAATGATAATTCAAGACCAAACAAAGGATTTCGGAAAATCGTTATCATCGTTTAGGACGGCAATAGACCACTGTGACATTATCGGATTCAAATTATTTGAAACGTGCATATATAAGAAACAAGGGAGTGAAGGTGCGTGGTGGAATAAACGATTTCGGGTAGACCACGAATATATTCACATATTTCTGAAAGGAAAACGACCGCAATATTTCAATAAAGAATCAATAAAAATTCCATCAAAGCATGGAGGAAAAACAATGACGGGTTGTGCAACAAGAAAAACGGACGGAACAACACTAAAAAGCAAATCAGTAACAATAAATAAACTAAAATGTCCAGGAACAATATGGGATTATGCAAATGGAGGGGATAAAAACAAATTAAAACGAAAGCATCCGGCGGTGTTTCCAGATAAAATCCCGAATGATTTGATAAACGTATTTTGTCCGGAAAATGGATTGGTGTTGGACCCAATGTGTGGTTCGGGCTCAACAATCGTGCAAGCAGTAAAAAACAATAGGAATTTCATAGGAATCGATATAGAAAAGGAATACATAGACATAGTAAAGGAGCGATTAAACGTAGAATGCGAATATGATTACGAAGCAAAATAAAAATTGAATAAACCTATATATTTTTATAATAATATAAAGTATAATATGGAGTCCAGACAATTAGTAGAAGAAAACAAAGAATTGCTATCATTGATTGGAGAAAAGATAGATGCGGAATCTTTTAATAAATTATTGAAAGATTTGAAAGAATCCGTGATTTTAAATAAAGAAGACAAGTCATTTGGTGGAGGGATTTATCATTATGGAAAACCACCGGGGTTGCATGAGTGTAGTAAATGTCGCAATAGTTTCGATGCAAGTCATTTTACTTACTATAACAAAAGAGTGGATAAAAACAATTATTTAATGAGGAGTAATGCATTGTGTACGGTATGTTCAATCGAGATGAATTCAGAAAGGAAATCGACATTAACAAAAGCGAAAAAAAACAATGAAATCGGAAAGAAACCGGAACCTGGTGCAAAGTGTCCAGGTTGTGATAGAAATTGGGGAACAGAAGAGCAGCCAAGAAATTGGCATCGGGACCACGACGCAATAAAAAACGTATTTAGGGGGTGGTTATGTGGAGATTGCAATATGGCGAAGCATGACCACAGACACAATATAAGTTAATCATATGAATAAAATTATTTTTTCATTTTCAACAAACATTTGCCACCGAAGATGCTTTCGATGGGTTCTTTTTCATCCTTATTATCAGGATTATGAACGATTTTCCATTTAGTAGTTGTCATATTTTCGTAAACATCACTGTTGGAGCTACAAATGAAATATTTATTTTTTTTGTAGTAGCGTCTTCGCTGTGTCCATTGATTGACAAAATTAGAATGGGCGTCGACAATATCGATAACAATGGGATTATTGTGTTTGACGCGCAAAATACGTCCAATGGATTGTGTAATGTCTGTTTTAGGGGTGACCATAACCAATGTGGAAAGTGTTTTAATATCCAATGCCTCAGCAGCCATAGCATAAGTTGCAATAACAATTTGTTTGGTTTCGCTAATTTGGAGGTCTTTTTGTTTCATTCCCCCAATATAATAACCGCAAGTGGCAAATGCTTTGTGATTAATGGCTTCAAAAAGATATTTAAGTAGATTTTTGTTGTGACCCAAAATCATAATTTGTTTTTGTGGATTTTCAATAATAAGGTCATTTAAAACGCGTACAATAAAGTCGCTGCGGGGTCCAAATGCGCATAATTTAGAGATCATAGTGCTAAATTTAGGGTGTCCTTTATAATCGAGTTCGACTTCATTAAATTCTTCGTCATAGGATTTGTAATGGATTGCGCGGACACATACTTGGTCATCGTCGCGGCGTTCTTCATTATAGATGCGTGGTCCAATAAACATATATAAGACGTGTGTAAGTCGGTCTTTGCGTTCGACGGTGGCGGAAATGCCCAACATATTTTTGGTGACGGTTTTGAAGAGTGCTTTTGAAAATTGTTCGCTACCAATACGATGAACTTCGTCAATAACGGTTAATCCAAAGCTGTCAAACGCATTGGGTTCGAAATTTCTCGAATAAAGGGATTGGAGCATACCAATGACGATGTCTTTGCCTTCAATGTCAAATGTGGGGCCTTGAATTTTGCCGATTTTAGCACCGGGTAAGAATTGTTCAATGCGTTCGATCCATTGATTCATTAGAAATTCTTTGTGTACAATGACGAGGGTTTTGCTTTTAAGTAAACTGATGATTTTCAATGCCATAACGGTTTTCCCTTTACCACATGGTACTTCTAAAATGCCGCCATTACCATCAGGTGTGTTGCAATGATTCATATAGACGTCAACGATTTCTGTTTGGTAATCGCGGAGTTCGTTGGGGAAATCGATGTCAATGGATTCAAAATTATTTAGTTGACTTTTAGCGGGGGTTCCAAATTCGCGTATGCCATAAAATCGCGGTAAATATAGTTTTTTGTCGCTTTCGCGATAGCAAGGGAAGGATTGATTTTGTGCACCGCCACCCATGCTAGCAACAACGAATGGTTTAACATTTAAATCGTCTTGTATTTTTCTAATTTGTTGAGATGATAATAGAGATTTTTTGACGACATATCCCTTTTTACCAATATATGAGTTTTCACTGATGGACATATTGTATAAACACTATTTAGGATATATAATAATTCAATTTTATACGTTGCATTAAAATAATTTACTAATATATAATAGAATGTTGTCATTTACTCCTATTGAAATTACATTACTTGTCATTTTTATATTTTATTTAACACTCAACATAGAAACGCCATTAGTAATTGCCGAGGTGATCGAATCCCCATTTGGATTATTAGCATTGTTATTACTGCTTTTGTTTTTGTTTTTCTATGGTAACCCGATAATTGCAGTACTTTTCGTATTTGTTGCGTATGAATTATTAAAGCGCAGTTCGTTTACAACTGGTCGTTCGGCGCTTGCTGAGCATACACCAACACAATTAAAGAAAGACATACAAATGGAGATGATGAATCCCAAGAAGGAGGCGACATTGGAAGAAGAATTGGTAAATAAAATGGCCCCAGTAGGAAAAGGTGAATTGCCTCAATTAATCGACACTAATTTCAAGCCATTGGCTGCTAAGATGGATGGTGCATCCAAAATATAATTGTAAATATTTATAGATTAAATTATAAATATTTTATGCGATGCCCGCGTGTTTTAATAATGAATAAGACCCACCAATAAGAGACCATAATAAAAATCCGAAGTATATACCAACTCCACTCTTGTCAGCGTCATTTTTAGCATTTTTGTAAAGGTATAATGGATTTTCACCAGCTCCAGCTAAGGTTTCAAATTGTGAAAAAGTGTAAAGAAAAACAAATATACAAAGTGCAATTATAGCGGCAGGAGAAGTGTCAATAGCATCCATAAACATAGTAGTTAATGTATCACGGTAAATAGAAGCGGCTTGACTGAAGTATGTGCCTAATCCAACGGCAGAATCAAAAACAGTGCTGTGTGTTTCATTTGATCTAAAATCGAACATTTCATATGCTTGTTTAGTTCCGTTTTTGTCAGAAGTTTGAACTGTTCTATAATCTTTATTCTGAAATTGTATATAAATACTAAAAATAGATAGAGCTACAAACATAACAATGTATAATGCTGTACTTGTCATAACAGGGTCATTTAATGATGTGCCAATAGTAAACAATGGCATAAATAATCCAACTATACCCAACATTCCCAAATAAACTAATGCACTATTGGTTGTAATTTCAGATTCAAATGTTTTTTTTATGTTTTCTTCTCCTTGTGGAAATTCTTTATCCTGATCATTAACATTTATAGCATTAATAATACTATCAACTTTCTTTTGAAATCCGAATGATTTGAATCCAATAGGAACAATAATATATGAAATACCCAAAAGCGCAAAAAAGATCATAGATTGAATGACCATTTCTTGGAAAGACAATCGACTTGCATTAGCAGTATATTCACTATTAATAGGAACATTATAAGTTGCAATGGTTTCTTTGCTTTCTCCTGTGGGTTTACAATCAATGTAAATATTCTCGGGACTGATTTTTTTCACCGAACCGGCAGGAATAACAGAATAAGCATAATCGATTTGATTGGAACTAGGAGTAATGGGCGTAAATGTAGTAGGAGTATTAATTGATGCTTGTGGATTAAGATAGAATTGTACGGGTTTAGCCATGACTAAAATAGTTAAATTATCTCCAGATTGTCCGAAGGTAGTGTCGTCTCCTGATACAAGTGTTTTTTTGTAGTATATAACTTTGGATTCATTCATAATCGTATTGATTTCGCGCTTATTTGTATTGGTAGAAGTAGTAATATCTTGATATAAATCGTGAATTACATTTCTGAGCGCTGGGGTGTCATCGCCAACATCATCAAGAGGAATACACACTGCCAATTTTTTGCTTGAATTAACAATACTCTTATGAACAATAATCATTTCGTAAGGTCTACCATCATAGTCAGCATTACTAATTTGGTGAAGTCGGTCAGTAAAAATAACTTTCTCTGCAATCCAGTCAATATTATCAAAAACAAGATTAGGATTTACTCCGGGTTTTAAACCAATAGATTGTGTATTACTATCGGCACTAGCGGTAGGCATATCATAATAATCATATGCAATAAATTCTTCTCCTTCTCCTAATAATTGATTATCTAAATTAAACTTATTACTCATTATTATTTAATATATAATAATAAGTTATTTTTTTTGCTTATATTACGGGAATATATTGAAATTCATTGTTTTCATATTTCGTAACTTTGAAGGTACTATCATATCCTTCGACGTAAACTTGTTCGCCGTTCATAATATCATCGCATCCGTATTCACTGGTGCAGCTTTTACCCTTGACGCTAACGGGTAAACGAGTATTAACGGAGCCACTATTAGAAATCGTATAATAATTCCATTTATCGCGGCCGGTCATAGTGCGGCGTCCCATAAGAGGGAGTATAAGATTTTCGGGGCTGCCATTTTTGGTTAAAATGCCCATTTGAGTGTAATCCTGGCCTGTTGAACGGGTTTTAATATTAATGGGAATGCCTCCACGAACGTCACCACCCGCAGGAGGGAAATATTGATTATCTCTTAATGGTGGTCGATGAGGATTATTAAAAATGTTGGGATTTTCGACGTGTTGAGAACCGGACATCACTAAATCTTGCTTAGGGATTTTATTGATGATTTTGATTTCTTTATTTTGAACTTGATAAAAAACGAGAATAGCAATTAAAATAGTAACCATTAATACAAAAAGGGTCATATTTTCAATGCAAAACACTCCAGGAGCACATTTTTTTGCCATATTTATATATAAATGTGTATATTTTAATTCTATGTTGGTATATGACGCGCATTTACTTGAATGTCTAAAACATTTTACCGATCATTTCGAAAGCGGTTTTGAATTCTTTGCCGCCCTTTAAAAAGAGGTCAATACCGGGTTTTGCTTGTTTGGGGAATTTACGACCAAGTGTTTTAAATGAAAAGCCAAACTGGCGAACAACGGAGTTTAATTTGAGACGTTTGCAGTTATAGCAGCGATTTCTAACCCAATCAGGAAAATGGATAATATGGAAACCCGCATTATGGTAAACGATACCATTTAACTTCTCTAAACCGACCCAAACTTGTCTTTCTATTTCATAGCCGTAAAACCCAATAAGTTCCAAAAAGAGAAAAATAGCACTAGGAATTAAATAGATAAGTTTACCCATAAGGTCCAAGAAAAACCAGAAAATACAATCAAAGCCATTCATAATCATTTTAGTAAAGCACATTACATTGGTAACTACCCATTCTGCACAATAAACGATGAAAATTAAGAATTGATAAACACCAAAAGCTAATGGTTGAAAACCCATTGCAAAAGACAGAATCAACCCAGTAACCATAAAGACAATACCCAATGCTAAACTTTTTAAAAATTTGATAATATTAAAGAGTCCCAAAAACATATCGGGAATCTTAGTAACGGCTTTGACAATATTTTTAATAATACCAACAAAGGGTTCTTTTCGTGGTCGTTCTTTTATTTTTAAAGTATACAGAGTTTCATTTGTATAATATTTGATATTATCTCTTACTGGAATGTTTGCATAATTTTCAAGTACATATGTAGTAATAAAAAAACAAATAGATATAAAAAAGATTATTTGTATAGTATGCATTATATACTATACAATTATAAATTACGCGTATTTATTTTTTAAATTTTCTCCTAATTTTGCGTAATCGGAATATTTTTCAACAAAAGATTCGGTTTGAGTAATAAGGGGTTGTAAATCTTTCAAGCTGTTGACAATTTTGTCCGCAGTACCGGACATTTTGCTGAAATCTTCGTTGACTTTTTCGCGATTGGTGATTAACTCCTTCAATTTTTCGCGGTCGGCTTTTTCTTCAATACCATCTAATAATTCTTCTTCATCATCTTTTTCTTCGGCATCTTCCTTGGGTTCCTTGGTTTTCTTGGCATTTTTTTTATCGGCACCTTCTTCATCTTTGTTTTCAAGACCTTCGCTAATTTTTGTTCCGAAGCGAATAAGATGACTACCAACAAGGGCAATACTTAAAACAACGATCATATTTCTACTAAACATTGATGTAACAAAACCGACAACTAAAAAGATAAATACTGCGGTGAAATTGGATGTTTGCATGGAATAAAATAAATCAACAACTGCAACAAATAGTAAAAAATATAATACTAAGCGATTTTGCAAAAGTGGATTTAAATTTAAGTTGAAACGACGTAGACTCTTTAAACTGGCCATTATATATAATTAAAATATTTTAATCTTCAAGGGTCTCTAGTTATAGTTCACTAGTAGAATCATATTCTAAATTATAACTGGGAGGAATGACTTCTGCATCGTATATATCGAGAACTTCTTTCACTACTTCTTCACGCTGTATATCAGAGGTTTCAAATTCAATACTAGTAATACTACTAGAGCGTTTACCTTTGAATTTATTTAAAAAGTCATCTAAACCGTTTGCTTGGTGACCATTATCAAACTGTTCTAAATCTCCTGTTAAAATAATGCGACTATTTTCACCAATGCGAGTCAATAACATTTTCATTTGATTAACAGTTGAATTTTGCATTTCATCAGCAATAATCCAGCAATTTTTGAATGTTCTGCCGCGCATATGTCCAAGAGGACTAATTTCTATTTCTTTTTCTTCAATAAGAGCTGAAATTTCTTTTGTGGACATAAAATTATGCAAAATATCATATATAGGTCTAACCCATGGAGCCATTTTTTCTTCAATAGTGCCGGGCAAATAGCCGAGGTCTTCGTCGACGGAGACAGAAGGTCGTGTAAATATGAGTTTTTCACATCCTCCCTTCAAGAACTGTTTTACACCTTGTTCAGTAGCAAACATTGTTTTACCCGTACCGGCGGGTCCAGTGACAACCACAATTTTTTTCTCTTTGTTTTTCAATATATTTAAATATTTTTTTTGACTCTCATTTTTGGGTTTGGAGAACATCGTTTCAAATTGCTCTTTTTCGTTACTAGATAGGTGCTCATAATTGGAATAATCGGGTTGGGTGTCGTTATAAGTTGTATCAGTATCATTATAAAATTCGCATAATTCATCGGCATACTGCTTACGAGCTTTGCGAGATTTTCGGGGAACTTCACCCTTTGCACCACCTTTACCCAACTTTTCAAGATTTTTCGTCTTCATACATTTATTGGGTATTTTTTTAGATGCTAAAATATTTGAATCAATAAATGTTATAATTGTTGAATTCTAATATGGTGTAAGTTACGACTACAATATATGCAGTGGTTATGAAAAATATAATAAAGTTCTAGAAAATTGATTGAACCTATCATTATATATTATTACATAAATGACAACAACAATGACAACAGCAACTCGGTGTTTGTACTGCAATGCGTCTGATAAGACACACAAACAGAAAGATTGTAAGAAATACAATGAAGCGTCGAAGATAGTGAATAGTTTAATGTTCTATACGAAGGTAGAGCCAGAATGGAAACAGATGTCTCGAATCATCAAACTTGCCCTAGCAGAAAAATTACATATTGATGTAGGAAATATCCATAAGCCAGTGTTTTATGAACGTGTCCACAAGCATTGGTTGAAATATAGCGTAATACACGCAAAAACAGAGGAAGAGACATTTGATTGTGCAATATGTTACGAGACATATTCGTTAAGTAAAGACAAAACCACCACATTGAATTGTGGACACCGTTTTTGTAGTAATTGCATATTTAAGCACTTGTGTCATAACAGTGGATGTCCGATGTGTCGTCAAAATGCGTTCGCAAGTGCGGCGGTCGCAGAAGCAGAACCAACAACAAGTAGTAGTAGTAGTAGTAGTAGTAGTAGCTCAGATTTACTAGTAGACGAAAAAGTAGAAAGAATTAGACAAAAACGGCGTTTACAGCGGGCACTGCGTAGAACGAGACAAAAAAAATAATATATATAAAAGAATATAAAAATTGATTCATATATAATAGTGTAGGAGGTACATACAAACATAGAGCACGGATTCCCGAGCGGTCAAAGGGGACAGACTTAAGATCTGTTGCGTTAGCTTCGTGGGTTCGAATCCCACTTCGTGCATCAACGGGAATGGAAAGTCGCCCGGGAAAAGACCTCCTCCTCCTAGTAATTGGGGTGAGATAATTACAAGAACATACGCAGTTCGCAAGTGGTTGCATTATTAAATATGACACTTTCATAGTCACATATGATTAAATACGCATTGTTAAATGTAGAAAGGGGCGCCTTTCATTAGCACGATTTCCCGAGCGGTCAAAGGGGACAGACTTAAGATCTGTTGCGTTAGCTTCGTGGGTTCGAATCCCACATCGTGCACCAAAGCTTCCTTAGCTCAGTTGGTTAGAGCGTTGTTCTTATACAGCAGAAATAAATGTTCTATTTAGCAAAGCAAAGGTCGAGGGTTCAACCCCCTCAGGAAGCACTTATGGGACATAATATAGTTCGCCTCCTCGCGGTGTGTCCTGGATATAAAAAACAAAATGAACTATTCCCTTTTAGCACAGCAAGATGCTAATTGTCGTCGGTTAAAAAATTATTATTATTGTATGTATTTAGTGTAGTGTCCCGTGTTATTACCTCAATGGGTTATTAACTGAACAACGAAATATTATTTAAATCACTGGTATTGTACATTCCCAAGAGAGTGATTGAAATATTATTTTAGGGGCTTCATTGTCCTCGTTGTTTGTATAGTTATAGAGGTCCCTGAACATTACAGGGTGAGAGAAATGTGTGCTTCTACTTGGCACAAATTATGTAAAGTAGTATTGCTGGTTATTCTGTTAAGGTAAAGCAGATTATACAGGAGTATAGCGGGTGTATTTATTATGCCATTTCATATGACGGAGTTATTTGAATCTTTATTATTTACTGATCACATTGATAATGAGGAAAACGATTTCGAAACAGTGAATCGCTAAGCTATTGTCTAGTGTTGGGTCTTCTACACTGGGTGATTAAATTTTAATTAATGAGTTGTTGTCGTTTGATATTTTGATTAATTGAAAACACTTCAACACGGGCTTCGGAGGGAAGTTTGGAAAAAGAAGATAAAGGGGACGCCCTTTTTTTTATTTTCATAAATATTAGATGTTTATGAAAATACTTTGGCTATGTAAAAATTGAACGATTTTCGAAGACAATAAAAATATAATTACATTTTACATAACATTATGAGAAATTACCTTTCTGAATTGTTTACACGTCTATATTATTCGTGTGGAAAACAAAATCCTCAAAAATATCATCATAAATTGGAAAAGGGTAGATATTTTCAGATTGATTTTCATGGTTCATTGAAATACATCGGAGATTATGTGAGTAGTGAAGTAACAAATACTGGTGCGGGTAATGCATATGACGGATATGACTATTATGTATCACATCGATTTATTCGCGAGAACAAAACGACGTGTGTCATCCACACAGATAGTGATAATATCTATATTCCTGTAATTCGATGTTTCTGGAGCTAAAATGACAATTATACGAGGTTTTTAATATACCGGGCAGCATAAAACGAAACAACAACAGCAACGCCACCAATAAGTAGCGATTCTAACCCCTGCTGTAATTGTCCCCTGCTGTATCCAAGTAAAAACAGAGCCATAGCCAATATAACAACCGCAAGTTCAAACGAATGGTCAACACCAAATACAAATGGCATTAATGGCAGCGAACCAATGGCAATGAAGGAAGCAAATGTAGAAAGACCCACATAAAATGGGTGTTTTTTGTCTATTCTCATTTTTTCTGCTAAATAACTAGAAATACCCATACTAAAACCGTCGGCCAATAGAGAAGCGAAACCAAGAATCAATATAATATCGTATGTGAAACCAGCGCCTAATGAACCGGCAATAATGGCAAATGTGGTAATTAATCCATCTACTCCCCCATAAACAATTTCCGAACTATATTTATCAAAAAACATATTTTTATTTTATTATATATTTAATCGAGATTTTGCCAAAATAATAAATAATAATGTTTATTGAATGTTGTATCGTAAATTTGCCAGTCAATGCGAAATATATTTAAGTTTGAATATAAAAAGCATAATATTTTAATAAAAAACATAAAATGTTAGTATTATAATATACCAGTTTAGGAAGATGGCCGAAAGTACAACCAACTCTGAATTTCTTCTCACACCAAGTGATAGTCGCTACGTAATGTTTCCAATTGTGGATAATGACATATGGAAAATGTACAAAAAATCGGTTGACAGTTTCTGGGTTCCACAAGAATGTGACCTATCAAAGGATTTGACGGACTGGGAAAAATTAAACAAAGATGAAAAACATTTTATAAGTATGGTTCTTGCATTTTTTGCGGCATCTGATGGAATTGTATTGGAGAATTTGGCTGTACGTTTTATGAGTGATGTGCAATTATCAGAAGCACGTGCATTCTATGGATTTCAAATAGCCATGGAAAACATTCATAGTGAAATGTACAGTTTATTGATTGATACATACATTAAAGACGGAGTCCAGCGCGACAAATTATTCAATGCGTTAGAGAATTTTCCCTGCATACAAGGAAAGGCCAATTGGGCATTAAAATGGATAAATGATAATCGCAGCTCATTTGCATCGCGTCTAGTTGCATTTGCTGTTGTCGAGGGTATATTTTTCTCGTCTAGTTTTGCATCCATTTATTGGATTAAAAAACGCGGATTAATGCCTGGACTTACGTTCTCCAATGAACTTATTAGTCGTGACGAAGCGCTTCATACGGAATTTGCTGTTTTATTGTATAGTAAATTACAAAAGAAATTATCTAAAAAACGTATTCACGAAATAATCAGCGAAGCGGTGGAAATTGAAAAGGAATTTATAACTGAAGCGATTCCTTGTAGAATGATTGGTATGAATTCCAAATTGATGAAACAATACATTGAGTTTGTGGCTGACCGTTTATGTTTACAGTTGGGTTATGACAAAATCTACAACTCAACCAATCCTTTTGATTTTATGGAGTTGATTAGTGTGGAGACGAAAGTTAACTTTTTCGAGCGCACAAATGCTGAATATTCATTAGCAAACAAAACAGTTGATAAAAATTGTTTTGATTTTTCATCTGATTTTTAGACATTTTCATCATCTAAATAATGATTTGGTTTTGTGTATATAATGTGATATAAGTCCCAAATAAATAATATGATTGCAAAGAAAATAATAAACCAGTCATTGTAAAATAGACCTTTAAATAGCAAAACAGGAGCAATTATAAAAACCGCTAATATTCGGCCGGGTTGATCATTACAAAAATTAAAGTCCATTTTATATATTAAAAATTGATTAAAAAGTTATATTAATATTTAATTAAAGTATTAAAGTAAATATTAATGGATATGTCAATAAGTGACCACAAATTCGCAAATGTTGCTTCTCAGGAGGCACATAAATCGACAATGTCATCTCATCACGGATGCGTAGCAGTAAGAGGAGGAAAAATAATTGCACGTGGTCACAATAATTATAGAACATATAGTAATGATGGTATGATAAAGGGATGTTCGTGCCACGCCGAAATAGACGTATTGCGCAAATGTATGAAAATGGGAATACTCAATAAAATAAATCTGTATATAGTGCGAATATCATCAGTTAATACATTTTCAGACAGTACTCCGTGTACAGAATGTTATAATACGATGAAAAATATGTTTAATATAAAATATATCATATATTCTACAAATAAAGGAATTATAAAAAAGAATTTCAAAGATTTTGTTGCCGTTCATGTTACAAGTGGAAAGAAAGCAATCGATGGCAAGCGAGTAAAGGTTTTGTGACCTTTTCATTTATTTCCACATCATCATTTTATACGTTATTGTTATTTTTTTTGTACGTATCTAATGTCCGAGCACTTGCGTCAGTAGCTTCAATGAAACGAGGCATCCAATAGTGGTTTATTAGGGAACCGCAATCCGGAAGGTGTGTATTAAACAAATGCACATAATACTGTTTTTCTTTTGTGTCTGGATTATGATATTCTTGTAATGGATTTTGTTGCACATAATCAAACTTCTTCACTTCCGGTGATGATTGTATTATTTCAAACAATGAACGATTCTGTTTTGATACACCGTCACTAAATGCTTCTTTCGATCTAAACAAAATCTCGTTTGGTAACAATTGTGAACCATAATGCTGTTCTGAAAATGCATTGCGAAGTAAATATTTTTCCATATGTTTACCGTTATTATGATTGCGAATGTTTATAGGTATACTCATATAAAATTGTACCCAGGAACGGTCCAAAAATGGTGTGCGTGGCTCTAATCCGTGCGAAGATATGCATTTATCCGAACGTAAAACATCAAACATATGAATTTCTTTCAATAAACGCACACATTCATTATCATATTCAATATCATCGGGAGCGTGAAACATATATAAATATCCACCACACAATTCGTCAGCACCGTCGCCATTTAAAATGACCTTTGCCTCACTGTTTAATCTGATATATTTTCCCAATAAATAGTTACCAATGCTGGCGCGTATTGTGGTTGTATCATAACTTTCAACCGTTTTGATTACATTTGGGATTTCATTCACAAAATCACTCTCGCTAATTTTAATTTCAGTATGTTTTGTGTGTAAAAAATCCGCCACTATTTTTGCGTAATGTAGGTCTTGTGAACCCGTAATACCAATAGAATATGTTTCGGGCGGGGGTTTATTGTGTTGTTTGTTGTATTCACACACTAGAGAACAAATCAAACTGCTGTCTAATCCACCCGAAAGCAAACAAGCCACAGGACGTTCTGTGTTACTGCAACGTTTATATACCGCATTTTTCAAATAAAAAATGATGTTTTGATAAATCATTTTTTCTGTGTAATGATTTACGTTGCATAATGATGAAAAATTAAAGTTAAAATAACGTTTTTGACTTTTAAATACCCAACGTCTTAATATTTTTGATGAATATATAAATGTTTGATATGTACCCGGTTCAAAATGCCGCAGGAAATATTTATTTTGTTCGTTTTTATCATTGTTTGATTTTTTAAATTCTATCAAACTCTTTGCATCCGATGCAAAACCATATAATGATTTACCATTGTATTCTTTATATAATTTATATAAAGGACGTACACCTAGTGGGTCACGCGCAACATGTATAATGGGTTTCTCACTATGTACATTTAGATCAACCAAAATAAATGCAAATACACCGTCCAACATTCGCAATGTTTGCTCAATACCATAATGAATATACAAATGTAAAATAACTTCGCAATCTGAGTTTGTGGTGGGCGTAATACCCATTTTTTCGTACAATTCTTTGTAATTATAGATTTCACCGTTGCATATCAAATAGTAATCATTATTTAATATAATCGGTTGATTTGAAATATCGTCACATCCATTTATAGCAAGGCGATGAAATCCCAAAATAAAATCATAGATTTCTTTTTGTAAACTAGAAAATTCAGGACCACGTTTGCGCCCTTTATTAAATTGTTTTAATATAAAATCACTCGGAAAATAATCATCATTGTTAAGTAGTGAGAATATTCCGCACATTAATATATTACGTATTTTCAATTTTATATTATTTTAAAAATATCATTATATGTATATAATGTTTACATCTTACACAAAGAATAATAAAATAACAGATGACCGTAAATTAAAAAATCTTTCACTTTTAGATTTAACAAAAATTGCCACTCCGGAAAATCCTCTTGGTTCTTATGTAAATATGGGAGAACCCAATTTTGAAATGCTAATACAAAAGGACATTGAAAATCTGGAAAATATGGCATTTTATGCAACGGAAAAACCTAAAAATAATGAAAACGAAGAAGACGCGCAAGAAGTTGCTCTAGAAACAAAAGAAGAAAATGTATTAAAACAGTATTTGGCTGACCATACAAGTGGACAAATATATTTAGGTGCTTTAAGTGTCGTTGGCTTATATGTTGTTTTCAAAATGATGAAACTCGGCAAATAAATAAATAATTATGTATACTATTTATTTATTGTAATTTAAAACGTTTGTATAATTCCAATGCCACTAAACCACCTAAAACTTGGCTCAATGCATAAGGGATAATTTCAGAAACAGGTAATTTATCGATGGAGCCCATTACAATTGAAATGGCTGGATTAATATGTCCACCCGAAATTTTCTGTGTTAATAACAACACCAACGCTAATGTTCCACCAATGGCCAATGGATTGCCTGTGGCCAATACAATATAAACAAAGATGGCACTACCTATAAATTCAGCTAAATACTCGTACATTATATAATAAAGTCATATATTTTTACGGTAATCCATAAATACGCCCCTTTGAACCACTTTGTTTTGGAGGTACCATATAACCACCCGCACGTACACGTGTAAGTGCCTGTTTTGTGTCATTGATATTTTTAGTGGAAATCAAAGACATCGGTTCACCTGTCGCATTTACTACTGATTTACCGAGTGCTTGATATTTTCGGCGCTCAGTAATAGAAGAAGCATCACGACTACCGAAGTGTTTTTTTGACGCAATAGGTACATTATTATTACTATGTACGGCATTTGTATACAACATTTTTCCTCGAGAAAACGATGAAGTGCCGTCACTAACACCAGCTTTCATTGGACTACCGTTTTTGGCAGTCGTAATTGCATTATTTAATCCATTTTGTTTAGGCAACATAATTTAATATATAAAACCGATATATTAAATTAATTTTTATAATCATTATAATTCTTCATTGTCGCACTTTGACGCTTATAACGAGCGTAATCATTGCCTGAAGAGGTCTCGTGGTTTCCTAAATTTAACACTTTTCTATAGGGAGTATTTTGTGTATGAGTACTGGCTGGTGTCCAAACCATACGCAATGCTCTGCGTGAATTAACTTCTTCTGATGTTTTAGTTGAATTTATTGTTGGGCGTGGTGCAATACCACTAAATGACGCTTTATGATTTCCTGACATTTTATATAATAAATATATATAATTATATGAGCAAAGATAGTTTTATAGAAAATTTAGAAAATCTAATATTAGAACAACAGGATATTCAATATAAAGCAAAATGTATCCAAAAAAAGCAAAATTTCACAAAAATGGAAAAACAATATAAATTTGATAATGAAGCTTTTGATGGTTCTCAACTTCTAAATGTTCAACCTTTTAGTTCTCCAAAAGGTGAAGCTCTTATAAATAAAATCAAAATGTTGGATGATGCCGATATGAAAAAACACGGAAAACTATTTAAACACTTTATTTTCAGTCACGTTAAATCAAGCGCACACGGGGCTAAAATGCTTGCTTCTCTTATGACCGCAAATGGTTATAATTGTGGGTTTTCATCTTCTAAAATGTCTGTCAAAAATAAAAAAGGCGAAGATATAGTTAAATATGGACCTCTTGTATTTAAAAATGCGTCTACATTAGAGCAAACAAAAGGCGGAAACTTTTATTTATTATGTTCCACGACTGTTTATGACCAAAAAATAAGTGTAAGTGCGCGAAAAAATATGTTGGCGCGTTTTAATGACCGTGATAACAATGTGCAAGGTTCTCAAATACGTTTTATGATAATGGATAGTGGTTTCAAAGAAGGTATTGATTTATTTGATGTAAAATATGTTCATATTTTCGAGCCGTCTACTTTTTATAGTGAACAAAAGCAGATTATTGGTCGTGCCACACGTACCTGTGGTCAAAAAGGATTGGAGTTTCATCCAATAAATGGTTGGCCCCTGGATGTGTTTATATATGATTTGGAAATACCCGAGCAATTACAAGGTTATTTTAAAGGTCACACAAATATGTCTTCTCTTATTTTGGATTCAATGAATCTGAATTACAAATTAAACACATTTCAAGAAGAATTAGAAACCATTTGCATTGATTCTGCGGTTGACAAGGAGTTAAATCGCAATATTCACGATTTTTCAATAATGAAAGGTGGGTCAAAGCATCAGGCATTTCAAACATCAATAATGAAAAAATACGGACATTTTACTTGGGACCCAGTAAAAATGGAGAACCACTGCGAAAATATGCCAGACAATAAATATATAGATTTAAATCCAACCCAAAAATTCATTAAATCGTATTTTACACCATATAGTGAACAAAAAGGTTTGATTTTGCACCACAGTGTTGGAACAGGTAAAACGTGTACCGCTATTGCTGCGGCATCATCCAGTTTTGAAATGGAAAACTACACCATTTTATGGGTGACACGCACCACATTGAAAAATGATATGTGGAAAAATGTATTTGATAAATCGTGTCACGCCCCAATTATGGAGATGTTACAAAAAGACGATTTTGTTATGCCAGCAGAAGAGAAGAAAAGAATGAAATTGCTTTCAAAGTCGTGGAAAATTAAACCCATGTCGTATAAACAATTCAGTAATTTATTGTTGGAGAAAAATGCGTTTTACACGTCCCTTGTAAACATCAATGGTAAAACGGACCCTCTTCGTAAAACATTGCTCATTATAGACGAAGCACATAAATTATTTGGCGGTAGTGATTTATCCACATTGGAAAAACCCGACACAAGTATATTACATAAGAAAATAATGCATTCATATAGTGTTTCGGGAACAGATAGTGTGAAATTATTAATGATGAGTGCTACACCGATTGTGGAGAACCCATTGGAAATGATAGAATTGGTGAATTTATGTAAATTACCGAGTCAACAATTACCGATTGTATATCCAAAATTCGAACCGCTCTTTTTAAATACAAATGGTAATTTTACAACACAAGGTAAGCAAAAGTTCATTCATCATATAACAGGGCATATTAGTTATTTAAATCGAGAAAAAGATGCGCGACAGTTTGCGCAACCAAAAGTAAAAGTGAATTACGTACCTTTGGTGAAAAATATGGAAAAAATCAAACAATTTGATAAGATTTTTAATCGCGACGATATTTTGGAAAGTATTGCAAATATAGAGCAAGAAATACAAAACGAGAATTCGAAGTTTACAGATGAATTAATGGAAGCGAATAAACATATGTTTTCTCATTTACACGATAAATGCACGGATTTGGATAGTAAACAGTTAAAGAAACAATGTAAGGGAATCGTAAAGCGAAATATTAAATCCTTGTTGAGTGAAATAAAAAGAAAACAAAATGAAATTAAGAAAAACATCGAGAACTTAAAAGACAAAATTAAATTCTCCAAAGAAATGAAAAAAGATATATTTTTACAAATAAAAACAAACCTAGAATTTGATGAAGATGAATTTATATTGTTTAAAAATAGTCCGTATTATAGTATACGTCAAAAATGTGGAAAAAAAGGGAAAATTATGTCTGATTTAAAGGAACAATTGAAATCCCACCCCAAAATTATTGAATACGAACGTCGTATTAATAAATATAATATGAATATTGAAGATTTACGTGTGCGTTTGGAATATAAAATAATTGCTCATAAAGAGAACGTGAAGAAAATAAAGAATATGTTAAAAGAAGATTTCAATGATTTGGAGAAAAATGTTCTCAAAACAAATATTAAACAGCAGCAACAACTGAATAAAAATCTAATCAAAATTAACAAAAAGGATACTCGAAAAGAAGTAAAACATTTACTCGAAAAGCGACGAAAAACATTAAAGAAGATAAAAATGTTTACTGCTGATAAAAAGCGTTATTTTAAACATAAATTAAAACAACAAAACACAAAGAAGGCGGAATTATTGAATAAAGAACGTCAATTGCGCAAAACATTGCGTAAACAAGGAGCATATCAAGATGAATTTTCGAATGAATTTATACGGACTCTTTTAGAAAAATATGAAAGGGGAATCGATCGTGAATTGCGTACATTAGGTTAAATCGTCGAAATAATATATTTTTATTATCCATATGGAAGACAATATGGATAATTTGACATTACAGTATTTGTTAAACAATAAAAGTTATCAAAAAATAATGAGTCAAAAAGAAGACACAGTATATAACAAACAAACAAAAATGAAAGAAAATGAATCGAAAATAATAACCATTGTTGAAAACATCATAAATAATGATGCAGAAGAATGTAGTAATGAAATGATAGACACATTTAATGTATTTGTAAAATCTATTTACAAACATTGGGAAATGTTAGAAATACAAGAAAAAAACGACTTTAATAAACTGGAAGAAGAGCGTAATGAAAATCCATATAATCAGGATGATGAGGTGGATACTATATTTGAAAATATGCAGGAATCTTTATGGGGAAGTGAAAAAGTCACAAAAATCACTTAATATTCTTGATTTTATCTAAACCACAGGGGCCACAATGATCAACATTACTATAATCTGCTTTAATATTTGTTTTTTGGTCATAATGATTTCCCCATCGACCTAATTGTACTTTTTTATTATTATCAAATAATACAAAATTATACGGGAAAAATGAAGATGTTGATATTTTTATTTTTGTCATTACTTGACTATACTTGGGTAAGATTTGATTAATTCTATGTAGCATTATATACTATTATATATAATTATTTCTATATATTTACAAATAAATATTTTCCCATTATAATATAAGTATTATGGGAAAAACATTTAAATTTAAATCGTGTAATCCAGCAGTAAGGGGTAAAACAGTAAAAAATAAAAGTTGTATGACCCCTGAAGTTGTAGAAGAAATAAAGAATAAGTTTAACAAACATAATCCTGAAAATAAAATACAAGCGTCAAAACCGACAGAAGTATGGGGAGAGTTGAAAAATAAATTTAATAGATGCAAAAGTGAGTTGTGTTGGTTAAATAGTATTAAAGACCCGGTTATGAAAGCGAAAATAAAACGCAAGTTATTCCCACCTGACCGCCCAAATGAATGGAAAGATGACCCAAATACATGGCTATCGAATGAGGACATATTAAACGTTTTAAATCAATATGAAGATGCATACAAATGTTTCAAATTTATCGGACCTACACCCATTGATTATGATTATAAAGAATCATCGATTTTAGGTAATGAAAAATGCGTTACAGAGGAATTGTGTAAATTTATTTTAGATGAAATGATAACGAAAAAATATTCTAAAATTGGTATAATATTTAATTTAGATAAACATAGTGGTCCAGGAACACATTGGGTCTCATTATTTGTAAACGTAAAAGAAAAATTCATATTTTATTTTGACAGTAATGGTGTACCTCCAAATAGACAAATAGTAAAAATGATCAATAAAATAAAGGATGATGGTAAATCATTAAAAAAACCAATCATTTTCCAAACAATTATTAATAAATTTCAACATCAACAATCAGATACTGAATGCGGAATGTATAGTTTGTATTTTATAATCACCTTACTTACTGAAAAAATCAATAATAAAAAAGTGAATGTTGGAAAAATAAAGCACCATTTTTTGAAAAAACGCGTGGAAGATGAATTAGTATTTAAATTGCGATACAAATATTTTATTTAAAATGTCATTATATATTAAATATATAATGAAAACATTTAAAGGAGGAGCGTCCGTTGAAGAACATTTGAAATATTTTATATTTTTATTACTCCATTTAGATAATAATAATTATGATCAAATAGTAAATATAGAAGCTGATGAAAATAATACCCTAACCCTAACTCCCGGTAGACCTAAAAAAAAAATACTAGAAATCGTGCATGATGAAGAAGAATATACTAAGTTCGCCAACAGATTGAAAGGTAACCAAGGCAATAAAAATAGAACTTTCGAAGTTTTAATTCGTGACCAATTAATAGAATTAATAAATAACAGAAAAATCAATTTGAATAATCATTATTTTTCAGATAAAGACGAAATCGAAAAATTATTAGACGACACCATTAGTATTTCAACACAAATAAAAGAGAACGAACCTGCTCGTGATGTGGTATCCAAGATAAATTTTTCTCTACCTATTAAAAAAACCACGACATTAACTATTAATCAAATTAAAAGTGGTAACAGTAATTCAAAAATAATACACAAATTAGGGGTTACATTAGAAAATTTGTTATATTTAAAAACAGTTTTAAGTGAGCAATATGAAAAATTTGGTAGAACTGTTTATAATTTTTATGATGCAAATAGCAGTTATTTTAATAGCATTGAAGAAATATTAAAAACATTATATAATACAGAAAATATTACAGAATTTGAAAAAAAAAACATACAAGATAATGAACACGCTACATCTACTGTTAATGGTGACAACCTTAATAAATTATTTGCATTGCTACCACCACCACCACCACCACAACCACCACAACCACCACAACCACCAACAGCAGAAGAGGAAATTATACAAGGAAAGGCATCAATCGCCCCACAAGAACAAGTAAAATTACAACTTGAAAGAGAAGAACAAGAACGTGAAAGGGAAGAAAAAGAAAGTGAAAAAAAGGAAGCACTTGAAAATGGAATAGCATTAAAAGGGTATACTATTCCTTCGAGTAAAGGAAACGGATATGCAGCAAATTCAAAAGGTAATTTCTTGTGGAACACTGCATTTATAAGTAATCGTAATTTACCATATAATACGGTAGACACTGTAGATGTTTATTTATATAATTTATTCAAACAAATAAGCGATGAGACGACTGGACATATGAAAAAACAATCAAATCAAGCGGAAAAGAGTATTGATAATATAGGAAGTGTTTTTGAATTTAAAACAGAAGACCCAAAAAAACCTAGAAAAGAGGGAGGAAAAAAGACAAAAGGAAAAAAAAGATATAAAAACAAAACGCGTCGTAAGTATAAAAAATAAATGTCATTGTTTACATCTGTTGATAATCAACAAATGTTATGGAATTTAATAAATAAAAACAAAAAATTCGCAACATGCTTTAATAACCAAGAAGAAATGCAAAACTGGTTTCGAAATATTATAGAAATTTTTCACATAAATAATCGAGAACCATTTAATATGATTCAGTTAAAACAAATGAATACAACGGTAATACAATATATGATACAAAGTATAAAAAACATTCATTATTCAGAAGTATTGGAAAATGAGAAAACTGTCCCGGTCTATGAAACGGAATCACAAGACACTGCTACGCAAAATACTGGACCACAAGAAACGGAAAACACTACGTTAAATACTTATGAAGAACGTCAAAAGGAGTACTATTCATTACTGGAACCACAGCAACCCAAGAACATCGATTTTACTGAAAAAAAGGAAAATAGTGTTACAATGGACGATTTCAATGCACGCCAAACACAATACGAAAGTAATATTGGCGTTACAAATCCATTAATAGAAGAAAATAAGCTAATGAAACAAACCATAGAGAAGATGCAAAATCAGATAGCAGAAATGCAAAAAAATATTCAAGACATGAAGAGCGAATTTATCAAAAACATTGCAAATGAAGTGTTAGAAAATACAATAGAAAAAATATAATTTTTTTACGCGTCTATTAATATATTTGTATACATATATTAATAAAAAATAAATGTTTTGGGATAAAATTTTATTTGATTTTATAAAACAAAATTATGTTTCATTTATTTGTTATTTGTCAATTTTATTATTTATGTATCCAATGGAAGATTTAATAATACCAAATTTATTTGGTAAATTATATGATACAATTAAAGACAAATCTACTTACGGTAATCCATATAATATTATTGATAATATAAAAAAATTAAACACGCCGGGTATTATGATATCTATAGTTGGTGTTTATATTATTGTTTTACTAGGTGACCATTTTAAAAATGTATTAGAATCCGTTTTAAGTCCGGGATATTTAAAATATTTAAGGACTTTGATATTTGAAGGAACTGTCAATAAGAATCAAGAAGAATATAAGGATGTCAAAATGGGAGAATATATGTCAAAAGTGCTGGAACTGACGCGAAGTTTACGCGATGTTTTTCAATACTGTATTGGGCAGTTTTTTCCATACATATCGAGTTCAATTGTTATTATTTTATATTTGAGTTATAATGTTCCGGAATTGTCCATTACATTAATAATGTCTACTTTGATAATAGTACTCGGTTCGATATACTCAAGCGAACATATAATGGAACTAACACGAAAACGCGAGAAGTTCTTCACCGAAGAGTTGTCTGAAAGTATTCAGGATAAAATGCATAATATGATGAATATTGTCACAAACAATGAAGGTTCAAATGTAATACAGAATAATGACGATTTAGAAAAGAAAAATGCAGAAATGATGAAAAATATAATAACCAGTGAATCGACGTGTTCGTCTATTATACACGCATTTACAATATTAACATATGCTTTTTGTTTGTTTATTTTATACAATATGTTGCTTACAAATCGCATCAATGTAAGCAATATGATAACATATATGTTGACACTTGGTAAATTTATGACTTCGATGCATAATTTAAATTGGGGTATAATATTCATGTTGAGTTATCGCATTGGTATTTTGACCAGTCATCGTGAATATTTGGAGGAAATATTCAAATATACTGACCTTAAAAAAAACCAAGTAAAATTCAAAGACAATAGTATTGTTATTAAGAATTTAAAATACAAATACGACGAATCACAGGATAATTATATTTTCGATAATTTAAACATTAAAATCAATCATAATGAGAAAGTCGGGGTTGTAGGACGCGCGGGTTCAGGAAAAACAACATTGATGCGCATATTGGTTGGGTTACATAAACCAAATAGTGGTTCGGTTATTGTAGGTTCTCACGATATTAGTAATATAAGTAAAAAGGATTTGCGCGATCAAGTGAATTATGTCAATCAACGTACTGCAATGTTTAACGGTGATGTTGTATTTAATATGAAATACGCAAACAATAAATCAGAAAATGAAATTACGGCTTTACTTGAAAAATACAAATTAACAAGTGTATTTTCAAAATTAGAAAAAGGAATACATAATGATGTGGGTGTCAATGGTGGACAATTGTCGGGTGGAATGCAAAAAGTAACCATGCTTGTCCGAGGTATTTGTCGCACTGGAAATATTGTTATATTTGATGAACCTTTGGCTAGTTTAGATGAACATACTGGAGAAAAGGTAATGAATATGATATTAACGGAATGCAAAAATAAAACCTTAATTATTATTACTCACGATAAGAAAATATTGCCATATATGGACCGTGTAATAAATATAAACGAACATCAAAAATAGATTTAAAAAATAATTCATTATTATAATTATATGAATTATTTAAACAATTGTTTATTTATAAATTTGGAAAAGCGAAAGGACCGTCTTGAACACGTTACAACCCAATTAGAAAAAATGAATATAAATGGAGAACGATTTAATGCAGTAGAAACGAAAGACGGCGCAATTGGATGCACGATGAGCCATATAAAATGTTTGGAATTGGCAAAAGAGCGGGATTATGATCACGTTTTCATATGCGAAGACGACATTACCTTTTTAAATCCGGATTTATTGAAAACGAATTTACAGCGATTTATAGATGCAAATATTAATTGGGATGTAATTATTATAGGAGGTAATAATTGTCCACCTTACCAACCCATCGAAGATTATGCGATTAAAATTGGCAATTGTCAAACCACCACCGGCTACATTGTAAATAAACATTATTTGGACACACTTATTACAAATTTTCGCGAAAGTGCTTCCAATTTAATAAAGGACCCCCAAAATAAAAGGATGTTTGCATTGGATATATATTGGAAACGTCTTCAACAGATTGGTAATTGGTTTATGATAGTACCTATCACTGTAATACAAGTTGAAAGTTATAGTGATATCGAAAATCGGGTCACCGATTATAAGGGGTTAATGTTAGATTTGGAGAAAAAATGGATTTTGCAAAGACAATATATGAGACATTTTTAGAATGTTTTTGTAAAACATGTTATACAAATAATATGTGTAATTACTATAATGGAACCTGCTATCATAATAACTATTATTGCATTTGCGCTGTTTTCAATAATGATTGCAGTTTCTGCTTGTTATGATAGGTTATAGTTTATCAAAATAATTTACAATCCATAATATTCTTCAATGCCATCATATATTTTACAATATATCTCATATATCCAAGTAGGTATATAATTTAAAATATATGGTTTTGAATTCTCTTCGGTATTTTGAACTTCGTTGATTTTATCATAATCTTCTTGAAATGGGTCTTCATTGTTTTTGTTCATAACATCATAAACATTGTTTATTTGGACATTTACATCATTATAAATTCCATATACATATGGTATTTCTGATTCTTCTGAAATACTTTCTATTTCGTTTATTTTTTCTGTATCATCGTCCATATACAACATTATATACATATACACATAATGTTCCATTTATATTCTCATTTTATGTATTAGTGACAACAACAAAAACAATAATAACTGTTATTAGCAATGTAAAAATACAATAAATATATTTTTCACATTTTTCACATTTTTCCCTATTTGTATCTATTTCATAAATATCGATTTTTTCATCTTCATTTTCGTCATCACTATATAATAATGCCTGTGCAAGAAAATTAGGATTTTGTTGCATATAATATATATATCACGCAAATTGTATCTATATTATTTTAGGTATTCGTAACTACAAATAAAACAACGATAACTGTAATTAGCAATAAAAAAATACAATAAATATGATTTTCGTATTTTATACAATAATGGCTCTTTGTATCTATTTCATTTTCGTCATCACTATCTAATAATGCGTGTGAAAGAAAATTAGGATTTACTTGTTGCATATCTTATATAATTATCACACATAATATTATTACAACACAGCATATTACAATGGCACCACCCATTATATGTAAAAAGTTGGCTCTCTTTTTTGAAGCAATATATGATTCTTCGTGGTTACTGTCACTTAAATCAAATGATGTTAGTCGCACTGTATTCATACTAGTTATAGTACTCCGTGATTCAAACATTAGAGATATATTATAGTAATAATATATTTACTATAATAATCAATTATTTATTCGTAACAAAATCATCAGAAAGATTTATCAAATCTTTCAATTCTTTTTCTGTAATATGTTTTTGGAACGTCAATATGTAACATACGTCAAATATATACGACTCTTCACCACCTCCTTCTATATCTAAATCTAATATATATTTGACACAAAACTCGGGTGTAAGCGTTTGTGTTGCTAAAAGTATTTTTTCATCAAGATGATTTACATTGTTTTCCAGAATATCAATTGAATATTTATTTCGATTGGTCAACAAGTCAGTATTGGTAACTTTCATTTTTTCATCTTTATTCATTACGATAATATAATAAAAATATTTAAGTTCTTTGATAATATACATTGTTGTTTTTTCTCGGGAAAAGTAGAAACGAATTTTCAAAAATGGACATTTTTAAGAATGTCCAAAAGTGAGATTTCAGAAATAGTTTTTTCAGAGGAAAATGAGTTTTTTCCTTATGCAGTGTTGTGGTTTAGTTATCGTTTTGTATTGAACTGTTTGTTTGCATATTATTTATTTGTTATGATTCAGTCGGCATTTTTTTTGTCAATAGTATTTAGGAATATGTTGACAAAAAAAATGCCAAAAAATGCCAACGTTTTTTATTGTGAAACCTGTAACTTTAAATGCAGCAAGCAGAGTAATTTTGATAAACATAATTCAACTGCAAAACATAGATTGTTGACATCTGTTGACAGAAATGTCAAGAAATCAGTATTTGCTTGTAAATGCGGTAAAGAATATAAATCCAGGCAAGGATTGCAACAACATAAAAAAAAATGTAACATTATACATAATGAAAGTACAAATAATAATCAGCAACATCATAACAGATTGAACGATTTGATGAAACAAAACGAGATATTACAGGAATTCATAATCGAACATAAGAAAGAGCGAGAAGAACATAAGAAAGAGCGAGAAGAACATAAGAAAGAAATTGAAAAGTTATCCGAACAAATCTCAAAAATATCAAGAGTTACAAACAACAAGACGACAAATAACAACAATAAGTTCAATTTAAATTTCTTTTTGAATACTCAATGTAAGGATGCAATGTCTATTCAATCCTTTATGGAGAACCTTAAATTAGGTTGTAAGGAATTAGAACATATGGGTGATGTTGGGTATTTAAATGGAATGATTGATATTTTCAATAACACTATTGGAAATATGGACGTTTATAAAAGGCCCTTGCATTGTACGGATCTGAAACGTGAGGTTCTCTACTTTAAACAAGGTAATGATTGGGAACGTGACAGTGAAGATAAACAGCACTTGAAAAAGCTCATAAAAAATGTCGAATCAAAGAATTATGATAATTTACAAGAGTGGCAAAAGGATCATCCGGGTTCTCTACAATGTGATTCTAGGGACAGTGAACATTATATGAAAATAGCCACAGAAGCCCTTGGCGGAGCCGATTCCAACAAAGATTCTATATATTTAACGAAAATAATGAAACATATAGTAAGAGAAGTTCACGTGAAACCCTAAGTGGTACAACATTTCATTTATCAGTTCTCTATAAATGAAGTTTACCGTAAGAGTGCTACGTTTCTTTAAGTTCTTTGATAATATATATTGTTGTCAACTTCTCGGGAAAAGTAGAAACGAATTTTCAAAAATGGACATTTTTAAGAATGTCCAAAAGTGAGATTTCAGAAATACTTTTTTCAGAAGAAATTCGTTTTTTTTCTTATGCAGTGATATGCAGTAAAAAGAAAAGTGAAAACCACAATGGGATAGCATAATATTTTTTCAAACAAGTTAATTTGGTATTATTTAGGGGATTTTCTCACCGTATAATATACGGTAAATGACGATATTAAAATCCCAAAAAAACTACCAAGAATATTTTTGCGAAAGCTGTGATTATAAATGCTATCATAGCAATAATTTTAATAAACATTTAATGACACTGAAACATAAAAATAACGAAAATACAACAATAAAATCCACCAAAAAATACCCAGATTTTTTTTGTGAACTTTGTGATTATAAATGCAGTAATAAAAAAGATTATAATAAGCATCTAATGACACTGAAACATCAAAATAAAGAAAAAATCCCAATAAAAATACCAACAGAATATACCTGTGAATGTGGTAAAAGTTATAAACATATAGGTTCACTTTATAATCATAAGCGTAAATGTAATCATACTAGTAAAGAGAATGAAATTATATGCAGTGATAATAATATAAATTTACTAATGAATGAATTACAAAGACGAGACGAAGAACATAAGAAACAACTCGAAGAACAAAAAAGACGAGATGAACAACAAAAAAGACGAGATGAAGAACATAAGAAACAACTCGAAGAACAACAAAGACAACATAAAGAAGAGATTAAGAAGTTGTCATCACAGATTTCTAATATTTCCACAGTTACAAACAACAAGACGACAAATAATAATAACAAATTCAATTTAAATTTCTTTCTTAACACTCAATGTAAGGATGCAATGTCTATTCAATCCTTTATGGAGAACCTTCAATTGGGTTGTAAGGAATTGGAACATATGGGTGATGTTGGGTATTTAAATGGAATGATTGACATTTTCAATAACACTATAGGAAACATGGACGTTTATAAAAGACCCTTACATTGTACGGATCTGAAACGTGAGGTTCTCTACTTTAAACAAGGAAATGATTGGGAAAAGGACAGTGAAGATAAAAAGCACTTGAAAAAGCTAATAAAAAACGTCGAATCAAAGAATTATGACAATTTACAAGAGTGGCAAAAGGACCATCCAGGTTCTCTACAATGTGATTCTAGGGACAGTGAACATTATATGAAAATAGCGACAGAAGCCCTTGGCGGAGCCGATTCCAACAAAGATTCTATATATTTAACGAAAATAATGAAACATATAGTAAAGGACGTCCACGTCAAACCCTAAGTGGAGCAATAACTTACGCGCGTAAAATATCCTGGTCTAATTCAGGTATAGTATTTTCGTCGTAGCGAGTAAAACAATTCACTTGCGTAACAGTAATGAACTTAATATTTTTCGGATTAATATCCTTTGAATAATTGCGAACGCGCAATGAATATGACATATGAACGCGGTAATTATTTATTTTACAAATGATAATATTCAAAAACAAACCACTATAACCAGTAATATAATATCCAATTTCTATTGTATTATTATTAGAAATAAGAGTATCCATAACTTGTAATAAACGAAATTTAATATCCAAATATTGATGTTTCTTTTCACTTCGCGTGACGTGTAAACATCGTGTAGCCAATGCGTCTAATTCAGAATCTGTAAATGGAATACTATAATTGTCTTTTTTGAAATGAATATATTTTAATAAATAATGACATATACAATCGGATAAACGGCGTATAGGCGAGGTAAAGTGACAATATTCAGTCATACCAACCAAATCGTGTGATTCTACATTAGACATATAATCCGCGCGAATACCATTTGTAATAATCTCCTGTAACAATTCATCCCCGGTTATACCATTATACAGTGTTTGTAACCATGTACTTGCATTACAAGTCCTGAATATTCCCATATTTAAATTTATTTTCAAATATTCTCCAACGAAAGCGTTAGCAAAAATCGCAAATTCGGCAATCATTTGTTTCATCATCCGTTCTCCAAATGTATCTTCGTATAAATGAGCGCCACTTGCATCGTATATAGGGTATGCAGTGGATACTTCGTTTAATTTAATACCTTTAGTGTTTAATGAACGTCGTTGTTTACACGATTCACTTATTTTCAGTCCAATATTAAATGCCTGAATTTCATCACAAAGTATAGATGCTTGTTTATACGTATACGCATTATCTTTTTTTACAAAGACATTTGTAAATAATATTTTAATTTTATTGACGGGTTCGAATGATGTTTTGTCAACTTCAGTTAATATTGTAATAGCTTTTTTAATATTGCCATGGTGGTCGCCTTGTAAACTTGACAGGGCCAATACTTTATTTGGCATCATATGAATGGGTTTCCGATTTGATGGATATTTTGTAGTTGTTCTATTTACGATGTCATCCCATAATGTCGAATTTAACTCTATATATTCGGTCGGGTCGGCAATATGTATAGCAAAATATAATTTATCATCTTCGGTGTAAATAGAAAAAGCATCGTCAGCATCATTGCAACCATCTGGATCAATACTGTATGTATCATAACCGGTCATATCGACACGGTGTTCTTCATCAATAGAATATTGATGTTTATTGTAAATATTGTTTGTTAAAATTTCATCGTGGGTAAAATCGCGTTTAATACCATATTTTGGTTCAACGATTTCAGTATATTTTTCATCAAACATTATACAGTTTCGAAAGATTTAAAATGGGTGTGATAAATCGCACAATGTTATTATTTTTTTATGTGTAAAAACAAAGAACCCATAACGTCTTTATTTTTCTTAGCATATTCCATTGATTGTAGATTACTCTTGTGTTGTTTAGTCATCATTTGTTGTTTGTGATCTTCAAAATTACGATTTAAATGATGTAAAGATTGTGTTTCGGTCATGGGTGCAACATTTTGACTATTGCGATGACGATTATATTGTTCAATCGAAGCAAATGTTTGCATTTGTCCGTAATCACTTTCACAAACGTCCATTATAGTTTGGTCTTTGTGTACTTTTCGTAAGTCATCAAATTTCAATCGGTCAAAAATATTGCTTCCACAATATTGTGTGTCATCATCATCATCATACAAATTAGTTCCCATAGTATGTGTTAAATCTTGCACATCTTTTCGCACAATCATTTCTTGGTTATTTTGTTTCATTTGTCTAAACATTTGGCCCATATTGGAAGCATTTACATTTTGCTGTGATTCAAATAGTGTAGATTCATCTTTGAACCAGTTATTTTTTTCTGTATCTGGTTTGTGTATCATGTGCTGTTCAAATAACTTATTGAATTCACGTTGGAACTTGTCTGGATTAGTTTTTTTAATTTCGGCTTTAATTTGGTCATTTTCATCTGAACTATTAAAAGGTGAATATGGTTTATCTTCAACAGTTTGGTTTTGTTTATTTTGTTCATTGTAAAAATTAAAAACAATATCAAAAGCTTTTTTATAAAAGAGAAAGTATTCTTTTGGAAGCTTAGATTTGTCGGGATGTGTCATGAGTGTTTTCTTTTTTGCATATTTTATTTGTTCACTGGAAATTTCATAATTGTCTATGTTAAATAATTCGAGAAGTTCTTTTAATGAATATAAGGATACATCTAAATTATGTGTTTTACTCATTTTTATACAATAATTAGAATTTTTAATTATAATACGAACAAATATAAACAATTTGTATTTATATTTGTATAGGATGATTGAATCGATTGAAAACAAAAATGCTTTAATACAATTGTTAAACGACAATAATGGTATTATTGTATTGAAGTTTGGTGCTGAATGGTGTGGTCCGTGTAAGCAAATCGAACCATTAATAAATGAATGGTTTGAAAAAATGCCTGAAACGGTGCAAACAGGTGTAATAGACGTAGATGATAATTTTGAATTGTATGCATTTTTGAAACAAAAGAAAATGATACAAGGTATTCCGGCAATATTCCGATATGATGCCGAAAATAAAAATTATATACCAGATGATATGGTAACTGGAACGAATAAAACGCAAATTGATGATTTTTTCACATCAATAGTAAAAGATTCTTAATTTACTTTTTGGATTTGTGTGATTTCTTAGATTTTTTGTAATCTTTTTTCATTTTTTTGGTTTTATTTTTACCCCCTTTGATTTTTTTGCCTTTTGTGGGTTTCTTTGATTTTTTTGTTTTACCCCCTGTTTTCGCATCATCTTTTTCTTTCTTTTCATCGGGTTGTTCACCGGTAACGGTTGCAAATGCTTGTTGTATCATTGAAGGTTTTTCTTCACCTTCTTTTACGTTTTCTTCTTTTTTACTTTCGGGTGCTCCTGTAATGGAAGAAAAGATGGATTCACCTGTGCTTTCTTCGGAATCTTCGGGTTCAGGTTCAGGTTCAGGTTCGGGTTCGGGTTCTTCATCCTGTGTTTCTTCAGTATTTTGGTCTGTTTCATCAGAACCATCACTTTTATCCATCATAGTAACGTATGCTAACATCATAGCACTAACGCCAATTAAACCATATGCAGTCCAGGGTATACTATCTTCAATTGCACTTGGCATATTATAATATATAATTATATATTATAATTATAAAAATTTGTTTGTGTATAAGCTAAATAATTTGCGCTTGTGTGATCATTGACGGCTATTTTTTTCAAGGGTGTAAATCTAAATCCCAGTCATCAAACAACCCCCCAGCGTGTAAATTTACAATGGGTGTATAATGAAAATCGTCGTAATATTTGTCAATAAGAATCATTTTGCATAGGGTAGGTGTGTTAGGATTTTCCAATGTTTTTAAAATATTTATTTTATGTATATTTGTTTTATACAAATACAAATTGTCGTGATTCAAATCCGTAATATTTGAATATCGGTGGTGAATACCAGTGTGTGTAATATCATTGGAGTTTTTACTTATTTTCAATATATTTTGCATGCAAAATAATTTTGTTAAAATGATCATTAATGTATTTACAGCGAAAATGTTATATAGGTTTATAATATATATAAAAGTATATGAATAAAAATGATTTGAAAAAAAAATATATGCAGAAATTTTCGCCAAAAAACAACTCAAAAGTAGCAATAGCGAGTGATGAAATAATAATGGATGATTGTAGTGATGATGAATATGATGAAATAGATATGTTAGAAAATTACAAATATTTATTTCAAGATGTCTTACAAAAGGACATAGCAGTATATTTACAATCTAGAAAAATAGAAACATATAAAATAAATATAATTGGTTTTAGGATTAATGATGAATTAAAACTCCCTTTTCTAGAATTTTTATTTTTAGAAAATAGCACTTTTGAATTGCCAAATTTTGAAATATCTCAAACAGATTTAATGATAAAGCAAAGTGAGAAAGCGGTGGAAGACAAATTTGTTGATAGGTGTTATAGTGAATTAAATAAACAATATAATCACGAGTTTGAATCACTGAAGTATATTGGTTTTAAAAATGTAAACGGTATATTTTATGCATTTGTATATTTAGATGAAGCCCCAAGTGGTGGTAAATATATGTTATATGATGAGATATGCTATACAAATACAATAAATAATAAAGATATAACACAATACGAAATATTCAAATTCAATAATATAAATCAGTTATTGGATAAAAATGGAAGTTTATATGATGTACCTATGATAGGATATATGTGTAAATACAATGATAAAAACAAATTAATAAATATAGAAACGAGTGACGACGATTTTGAAGACAGCATAGACAACGAAGAATTTGGAACATATTATATATTTTCGGAGTCACCATTGGCGGAAGGAAATTACAAGCGTTATGCGATATTTATGAGCAATATATTGTTTTATTTCAAAGAAAATCCGGAATTACAGCGTGGAGGAAAAAATGAAAAAACATCACAATATGAACAATATAATTCAATTTATTATTATACAAATAATGAAGTATATTACTATGTAAAAGCATTGGAACAGTTTGTCGAAATATAAAATATTCTTAATGAAATAATATTTTATACATTATTGGGCCCATTGTTTTCATATTGACGTAGAAAGGTATCTAAGCTATCAGAATTAATGATTTCCTCCATATAGGTATTGACATATGTTTGAATTTCTTCACCAATGGGTTTTCTGCCATATAAATTGGTGAATGATTTCACATATTCCGTAAGTTTTTCTTCTTCAACTTTGTATTTCTTTGCCGCCATTGTAACGGAGTTTCTGAAATTAGCTCGTGCGTGTTGTTTTTTCATATCGGTTTCAATGATACTATGTTCTTTTTCTTTGAGTGCCCGTTCTTTCTGGTCAAGTAATATAGATTGATTATGGATATAATGTTCGCGTGCATTATCACCGATAGTGCTGGGTGGGTGACTAGTAAGTTCCAAATCTTTATACCAGTGATGACGTGCTTCATTAGCACTAACAATAATATTACAAATATCTGGTTTTTTCAGGTTTTCATATCGTTTTCGCATAGGCGTCCCTTCTTTGCCTTTAAATGTAGCAATAAATTCATTGATAATTTTTTGGTCAATGGGAGGACTAGTTTCCATTAAACGGTCGAATTCTTGTCTAGTGTGTTTTAAAAAGCTGGTAGCGTCGGAACGTTCAATGGGTGCTTTTGATAATTCAATGCGAATATTACGAGCATATTTATCCCATGCAATAGACATTGCACGATGAGCTTCATTAAGTTCTGAAATCTTCAAATATTGTTGGATGGTAGTTAAAATACCAATAAAAATATTGAGAGAACCGATAGCCACAGGAGCAAGTGGTTTATATTCGTCGGGTAAACTCGTTTGCGCAAAAGACGCGGTACCACTAATAGTGGAAAGTACAATGGCAGGGATGGTAAACCAAGCATTAGCACTGGCATAACGTACGTGAGAGCGTGAATGTAGCCATTTATAACATTGAGCCGCATCACACCACTCAACTAAAATCATTTCATTTTCGGGAGACCATTCGATTTTAATTAATGGTTCGGTGGGAACAGCGGAACCCGCATCGTCGTCTTTTAAAGTATTTGATAATTGTTTTGGTGCTTCAGTTTGTTCTTCGTCTAATGGCGGTTCTTCTTCTAATGACATATATATACTTTATTACAAATTATTTTCTATATTTTTACAGATTGGAATACTAAAACTGATTATTATTACTTGTGTCATCTTGTATAAGAGGTTCGGGCGCAACAACGGCAGATTTATTAAACTGATCAATCTTTTCTGCAACGGGAGATGAATGTGAACGAATAGGAATATCAACAATATCCAATGATTTTACGGAAGCGGTTTTTAATGATTGCTCGCTATTTACACTAACATTATCATCTAATGGGTCAAATATATTACCAATACTATTTGGTATATTATTATGTTCGTGATCGCCACTAGATAGGACCGCCCAATCGGTATTTGCAAGGATTTCACTATTGTTTCCAATGGAGTCGTCATCGTCATTTATAGTTTGATTAACACTAATATCATCGATGGAAAAGCTCTCATTTGTTCTAATATTATCATCGACTTCTTGATAAAAACTTTTAAATTTCATATACATACGTTTTAAGTGGCGTCGTTGAGAAATATGGAAAAAGGCAATATAATTCATATAGAGTGAAATTTGTTCATTTAGAATTCTGTTTTCGTAATTCAATGTATTTATAAAATTAGAAATGGAGAACCCAATATTATGTTCGTGATTGTAATTTTCGATGGAATTGTGACGATTGCTAAATTGTTGAAATAAAATGCGAATGACATTTAAAATATCATTATGAATATCTTTAATATCATTAATTTGATATTCTAAGAACGGTTCTAAATCTTTGTAGGGTGTATATTCACGGTGTTCGAAACTATCTATTTCGATTGTTTTATTTTTTGCACTGTCCATAATAATCATAAATAACTTGTAATAATCACAATACATACGATTATTAATGAATTTTAACCCTTTTTCTAAATTATCATATTCCAATTGGAATGATTTGTATTGGAAATAGAAAGAATCCAGACAAAATAAAAATACTTTCTTTCTATTGTCTTTAATAAGATCCATATATGCAGTTTTTAAACGATTAAGTTTAACTTGTGCGGTTTTTTGTATACTTTCAGTTTCCTTTATAATACGTAAGATGCAATTAAAACTGGTGACTAATTTCTCAATTTGAAAAGCTTGAGTATTTGTATTATCCATATAATTAATGATTATATATAAATTTAATTATTTGCGTATTTATAATATGAAAAAATTATATATATTAATCTATAATGGATTCAGAGGACTCAAACATTCAAGTATGTACTGTTATTTGTGATATGATTCATGATTTACAAACAACTTTTCCAGAATTCAAGACGGATTTGGAAAATATCAAAAATACAATGGATGATGTTGCCGGTAAGAAGGCAATCATTGAATATTGTTTAAAAGTATATCCCCAACGTTTTTTTGATATTTTGTATAAAAATGATGAAATGTTTTCGGATAAAGAAATAAATACGGAATTTTTGCCAAACATTGATTTTGCTCATTTGTTTAATGCAAAGGATGTTTCCGAGAACACACAGAAAGCCATATGGAAATATTTACAAATAATATTGTTTTCAATTGTGGGTTCATTGAAGGACAAAGATGATTTTGGAGACGCAGCATCATTATTTTCAGGAATACAGGAGGACGATTTACAAGATAAAATGAAGGAGGTATTTGAAAATATGGAGGGTTTTTTTACAAATTTGAATGAAGATGACACTCAAGGTGAAGATGGAGAAAATACGGGTGAAACCAAGGGAGAATCAAGTGGAGAAACAAATGAGATGCCACAAATGCCAAATTTGGATGGAGTTCGTGATCATTTGCAAAATTTGTTCAATGGAAAAATAGGGAGTTTAGCCAAAGAAATGGCGGAAGAAATTTCGGGCGATTTCCAAAATATGTTTGGTTCAGAAGAGAATTTTGCGAATGTACGTTCAACAAAGGATATATTTGCCAAATTAGTTCGCAACCCAAATAAGATTAAGGATATAATTAAGAAGGTGACGACAAAATTGGAAGAAAAGATGAAGAGTGGAAATGTATCGAAGCAGGAATTGATGAAGGAGGCGAGTGAAATTATGAAAAAGATGAAAGAAATGGGAAATGGAGGTGAGTTTGAGGAGATGATGAAAAATATGGCCAAAACAATGGGAGGAAAAGGTGCGCGTTTTAATAAAGGTGCATTTGAACAAATGGCGAGACAAGGTCAACAGCGTGAGAGAATGCAAAAGAAATTAGAGGAACGTCGCAAGGCAAAGATCATTGAAGAAAATAATAAAACTATATTTAAGATAGACGGAGAAACGCAAGCAAAGTCGTCATTATCTAATGAAGATATGGATCAGATGCAAGCCGAAATGGATTTGGAAAACAAAACACAGCAACAAAATAGTTCAAATAAAAAGAAGGGAAAAAAGAAGAAGGGTAAAGGGAAAAAATAAAGGGTTAATATATAATGGGAGTTTTGAAATATATAAATTTAAAGGTATTTATTTTGAGTTTTATTTTTGGATTATTTGCGATGGAAATAGTGATGCCTGAAAGACAAACGGTTTTTGTTTACCCTACGCCAGAAAATGTCAATGATTTACAATATAAAGATAAGGTGGGAAATTGTTTCGTACCTATGCAGGAAGAATCGGATTGTGTAGGAAAATATGAAGAAATACCAATGCAAAAGTAGTAAATATAAATATATATTATTTATATATATATGAATTTTAAAAGATTATTACATACAGATTTAGGTCAAATATTTGTTTCATTATTTTTAGGCATTGGTACGGCAACTTTATTTAGAAAAGTGTGTAATGACAAGGATTGTTTAGATTTTAAAGGACCGGTATTGCAAGATTTTAAGGATAAAAAATATAAATTTAATGGAAAATGTTATAAATATTCAACCACGTCTATATCTTGTGACGAAAAAAAAAATACGATTGATGTAAATTAATTCGTTTCTATATATATTTGACTATGTATGTAAATATATATAATGGAAAAAACCTCGCGTATAGCAGATCTTCCAATACAAAATGATAATGGTAGTTTACAAAATGTATTAGAACAGTCAAATCAGGATCAATCGATGTATACTCCTATAAATATACATCCCAATCCCTATGGAATATCTGAAAAAAATCCAATAATGGAGAACCCGGTACATCAAGAACGTCCTGCTCAAAAAAACGTACGTTTTCAAGATGAAATGTCCGAAAATTATAGAAATATGATAAGTGTACAAGAGAAGCAAGATTTACCATCGCGTGATATTCCGATGGATAATTCGGTATATACACAAGATGAAACCATACAGCAAAATTATATTCCGAATAAAAATGTGCCCGATTATTTGGATAGTTATGATCAAGAAGAGCGAAAAGTTCGCGCATATGAAAAAGAAAAACACCAGAAAAAGATGATAGATATTATTTTAGAAGAAATACAATTGGCTGTGTATGTTGCTATATTATTTTTTATATTTCAAACGGCAGCATTCAGAAAGTTAATATGGAATCACTTTACATTTTTGCCGATATTAAGCAGTGATGGAAATATAAATGTAAATGGAATTATGTTTAAGAGTGTATTGTTTGGTGCTGTGTTTTATTGCAGTCAAAAATTAGCGGCGTATTTGTCAGAACTATAAAATATGAATAAAATTTATAAATGAATTTGGAAAATACCATTGTAGTTGAAACAAAAGAAAGTGTTAGACCTTTATCTCTAATGGAAAATGTAAATTCAACACAATATAATGACGAAGTCACTATAAGTATACCAAAAAAATATGATGAAGCAAAAATAATTCATACAAATGGTTTGTTTATATTTTTAAAAAAAATAAAACAAATTAGACAAATAAATTTATCGTTTCGAGAACTTACATTAAGTAAATTCCATTTGATTACCATCGAAGATGAAGATGAAAATGTAGATTTATTTATGAACTTAGGATTAAATCCATATTTAAAGTTCAATGATTATATAATAAGCGAAATAGGATTATATAAAAATAATACGTCTATATTATTGAAAAGAGTTAAACCATTTTCGGAAAAATCGTGCATTGAAATAGAAAATAATAATTCAGATTTGATTGATTTAAATAAAGAATATAAAATAACAGAAAAAACACGTATTACTATGTATAAAACAGATTTTAAAATTCAAGATTGGGGTGATATTGATTATATCCATACAGTGCAAAATGAAAATGGTGAATTGGTTGATTTTGAAGTATATGAAGGTTGTGATAGCATAATGAAAGAGAATAATGATGCAAATTATTTAAATATGTCAAAACAGTTTGATGAATACATTAACATATGGTATAATGTAATTTCTGTAAATTATGATGTTGATTACGATACGCCTAATAAAGAATCAGTATTACACACATGGAAATATGGTCATAATAATAATCGTTGTAAAGATGTAAAAGCATATGAATGGATAAAAAAAATAACACATCGTACATATGATATGGTAAAAGGTTACACACCAATAAATATACACGAACTACGTGATGAATATTTTCTTAATGGAGATATTTATTATTTATTTGAAAGACAAGAGAGAAAAATAAATGATATATGTGATGAAATAATAAGTAAGTGTGTATTATTAGGAGCGACATCATTGTGTAATGATGTTATAAAAAAAGATGATGATGAATTAAACGAAGAATTTAATAAAATATATGACAATAATCATTTATGTAGAATGCAAGAAATGGAATATACAAAAATACATAACAACAATAGAATTGATCTAATTAAAAAAAAGAAATATAAAAAGAGACATAAATTAAAAACAAACATATCAAAATGGTTTTCTGATTTATTTTCTAATTTTTATCAAACACAAGTGCTTAATTCAAATAATGAGTCATTGTCAGTTTTATCATTGGCATTAGAAAAATATATTGAAAATGTGGAAGAATACATGAAAAGAGGAAATGATTTATTAATAAAAAAATATATTGAAAATGAACAATATTTTATTTCTGTATTTGAAGAAGAAACACTCTATCAAGAGTTGCACAATGATTCTATATTTAGTTTATTAAATAAAAGTTTGGAAGAATACAATAAATATATATTAAACAATGATGATTGGGAATTGCAAACACCTGATATATATACATTATTAGGATTTCATACATTTCCAAGTGGATTTAAACGAGAAATGTGGAGTGAATTACAGCATTATAATATTCATATTAGTAACAAATGTATGTCATTAGGTACATTTAATTTTTTTGAAATTATTGTACAAGCGTTTGATTTTTTTGATTCCAGTAATTGGTACTATATTTATGCTTTGTGTTGTTTTTTTGCTCAGGTGATTGGTCCATCATATTATATATATAATTATTACTTAATACAAGACAATAATGTATGTCCAAATAATTCTGATCAAATAAATAAATGGTTTGCAGTTGCATATTACTTAATATTATATGCTAGAATGAATTCATTTTGGGATTCATTAACCACAAGTGTAAGTCAATATTCAAGTAGTACAATAATACCAAACAATAATTATTTGCGTATTACAATGATAGTGAATTCTGTATGCTTGTTTATAATTCCAACATTTACATACACATTGTTTATAGAAATGAGTTCAATAACAGATTTGATTTTGAACTGTTTGACAGGAGAGTTTTTAATAAATATAGACAATCTAATAGTAGAATTTATGGGTGAAGAATCTTATGTAAAAGCAGTTACAAAGGATTTAATGTTGATTGCGTTTATAGATAACGGATACCCAGAAAGTAATATATTATCTCCTAGTTCCATTGATTTTTGGGTGATTTCAATAACACAAATAGTACAAATGATATTTACATTGTGCTTTACATCAATAGTGTATAGGTGCATTTGAATGATATATTTATGTAAAATACTTAATAATAATACATTATTATTATTAACAAATATGGGTAGATTTTACACAGGTGATATTGAAGGTAAATTTTGGTTTGGTATACAAAGTAGTAGTGATATTAGTGAACTTGTAACGTATAAAGAACACAAACCTATATATATATGGAAATCGTGCGGTTGCTATGTAGATGATGACCTCCCAGAAGATGACAAATATTGTAATGCGTGTTTTTTATCTAAAAATGAACATATAGATACTGTGGAGGAAGAAGGAGATTATGTAGATGGGTTATTGTATATTGAAGAACAATCTATTCATTATTCATTGGACAAGGAAAGACATTATCAAGAACTGGTAGATAATATGTCGAAAATGAAAGAAATAATAGACGAAGGTATTATGGAAGAGTATGAAAGTATAAAACAAACCGATGATATTTTAAATGCATTTTCGGGTGTTTTTAATCATATATTCGATTATATGAATAAAAATATAGTATTCGAGGACAATATAGAAAAACATAAAGTGTGTAGTTTAGTGGCTCGATACACGTTGGGATATCAAATCGAATATTGTCTTCGAACTACAGAGAGTTGTAATATCCAATGTGAAACTTAATATAAAAAGTCGGTATTTTTACGTGTTTTATTAAATAGTTTTTTTGATTTTTTTGTTCTCTTCTTTCCTTTTCTTGAATGTTTTGCTTTGGTGATTTTTCCACTAGCAGGATTGTATTTTAAAAACCATTCTTTATATTCTTGGGTGTCTTTTTTATTGACTAAGCGTTTAAATGCTTCGGCTTTGTCTTCGCGTATTTCTTCAATACTTTTCTGTTTACCATAGCAATGAATGGAAAAACGTTTTAATAATCCTTTACTCGATAAACGATTTTTAGCTTCTACATCAAATAAATATTTAACCATGCATAATAAACGTTCCTTATTGTAGTGTTGTAATTTGGCATACATAAATGCCAAATAAAAGGTCATTATTGTATCAATAGTGGCAATCTTTATTTTTTGATTATTTATTAATATTTTATTGTAACTATGGCATGCAACGGGTTTATAAACAAATAATACTTTTTCTCCGTTTACTTGGAGTTCAAAATGTTCGGATATCATTTCATCAACGGCTCCGTGTTTAATTATTTTTGCATTTTTGAAACCCTTCTGGACAATGTGTTCTTTTAAAAAGTTGATCGTCTTTTCTGGTTCATTTGCTAATACATCAAAATCAGGAATTCGCTTTACTACTGTAGTTGAATTATCCATATAACGAGAAAACAATGATGTAGCATAGCCACCGAAAAACACGACTTGTTGCCTAACAAGATTATCGCGAATAATATCGTGTAAAAGTTCTCCATTTTCTTTAAAAGATTTCATTTTCCTTTGAAATTCAATGGTACTACAAGATATATTAGGTTTCATAGGATAATATTTTGTTAATAAAATCAAACGTTTGAGAACCTTTTCCCAACGAGAAACGTCTCCCATGGGTCTAGATAGTTCTAAATACATATTCATTCTAAGAAAATCAGCAGGACAATAAGATATACCCATAATAGTAATGGCATCTTTTGAAATGGCATCAAACAAACCCTTGTGTATTTGTGTAATATCTGCAATGGGAATAAAATTGACATATACTTTAAACGTGCCTTTATGAACACCTGATTTTGCTTCAACGTCATTATAACCCAATTTATAATATATATTAGCCAATTCAACAGCGTGGTCTAAAGCACTTGGACTATAAAAATCATAATCGGGTATTTCAATATCTCTATCATAAAATTGTGCGTCGGGGGGTAATATGTTATTGATTGCGGTACCACCATAACAAACTAATTTTTTACGTTTTAAAAAATCTTCGACGACCTTAATAATAGAATTAATGTTTTCGCTATTTACCATTTTTTTCTTCTGTATAGTTTCACTTTGGTCAACAGCTTGACGCAAAATAGCTAATTCACATTCTTGAAATGACATTTTGTTATTACACATTTCATTCTGATATTTCTTGATTTCTTTATTCATAATTATATATAATAACTATATAATTATTGTTGAATACGTTTAATAAACGCCAATGCTATATAATAAGGAATAAACGCAGATTTATGTTGAGCAAAAAACTGTTCACATATATCTAATTGCTCGTCGCGCATATAATATCGATAGCATAACATTTGTACGTTATAGTTATCTGTATATGTATAAATATTTGGGTGTGCAACATCACTCGAAGTGAAAACATTATCTTCTATGGCTGAATTAAAATATTCAGGTACAGCAATTGTTAATGAATCAACGTTTACCGTATTGTCTTCCATTACAGTGAGTATTGTCCCTTTTTTTGTTTCTAAAAATTCCAAATATTTTCTTTTTGTTGACATTCTTGAATTTGATGTTAAGTTTACATATTTTGTTAAATCATAACACGTATCGCTGTTTGGATTTTCACAAGCACTAAGTTCTTTGTATTGTGGGTGAATGTCATTGTCAAAAATAATAACTGCCTTGCCCATTACATCATTGAATGTTGTATTAGGATTTAATTCCTGTTTATATAAGCGGTAGTTTAATGCCACATCAATTGACTTTGCGATTTCGGTGTAAACCCGTTCATTATCGCTTTTAACGCGAAGTTGAATAAAAATAGGGTCATTGGGACATGGTGATGGATTGGTAAAAGCAAAACTATTTACTGCGGTTAAAATATCGGTCAATAATATTTTATTATCTGTATCCAATAATGTATATTGTGGGTCTGTTGTAAGGGCAACATATGGCTTATCTTGTATAAAAACTATTTCAAAATCGAGAAAACGGCATCCGCGGGATAAAACAAAGCGTAACATATCAATACTAACAAATTTACCACTAATAGCACTGTTATAGCTAGATTTGACAATATATTGATTTATTGGCATCATAATATCCCCATTAAAATTGGTAATTCCATGATTCGTATTGTATTTTATGTCTTTATATTCTCCGGATGGAGTGTTCATAATAAAAGATTCTCTTGTAGAGACATATTTTAAATATAAATCATTTAACACGTAAAGTAGAATAAATGTAGTAATTATTAATATGATGATTTTATAATATTCCATATTTAATATATAAATATATTATAAAATAAAACTATATAATATATGGCTGGAGGATTACTAAATTTCAAGGCAGAAGGAGCAAATAATATAATATTAAATGGAAATCCAAGTAAAACATTTTTCAAAGTCGCATATTCAAAATATAGTAATTTTGGATTACAGAAGTTTCGCATTGATTATGATGGTTTACGTGAATTGCGTCCATTTGAGGAATCGAAATTTACATTTAAAATACCACGATATGCTGATTTATTAATGGATACTTATTTATCGGTTACATTACCCAATATATGGAGCCCAATATATCATCCCACTGTGGATACGAATCAGAAGTGGTCACCCTACGAATTTAAATGGATTAGAAAAATAGGTGTTCATATGATAAAGGAGGTAGTCATATCTTGTGGTTCTCAAACATTACAAAAATATAGTGGAGAATATTTGGATGCCTTGGTAGAAAGAGATTTTAGTGCTGAAAAAAAGGATTTATTTAATGTAATGAGTGGAAATGTACCTGAATTATATGATCCGGCAAATGTAAATGGACGTGCCAATACATATCCATCGGCATTTTATACCGGAAACACTGCAGTGGGTTCTGAACCCTCAATACGTGGTAAAACGCTATATATACCATTAAATACATGGTTTTCTTTAGATAGCAAATGTCCATTACCGTTAATAAGTTTGCAATATAATCAAATAGAAATAAGTGTCACAATGCGCCCAATACAAGAATTGTTTCAAGTGCGTGATATATTCGACGCAACCTATAATTATCCATACGTAAAACCCGATTTAAATGAGAATCGTTTTCAAATCTATCGCTTTTTGCAAACACCCCCGAATGTATTTTTAGATTCGGCGAATTATGGTAATAAAATAAACACTTGGAATGCTGATATACATTTAATGTCTACATATTGTTTTCTATCAAAACAGGAGCAACAGAAATTCGCATTAGAAGATCAGGTATATTTAATCAAAGAAGTGCACGAACATAGTTATGAAAATGTCACCGGAACGCGAAAATTAAAAGTACAAACAAATGGTATGGTATCAAATTGGATGTGGTTTATGCGTCGCAATGACGTACATTTAAGAAATGAATGGTCTAATTATACCAATTGGCCTTATTTTACACAACCGGGGGATATTGAATTAGCACCTCGTGATATTGAAAATTTAATACCAGTAAATAGTATTCCTCAAAATTATGGTCCAGCAATTGATCCTGCGGATGGGCGTAATACAGGTTATTATGTAACGGGTACTTTTAAATCTGTAAATAGAAAGGAAATATTGGAAACGTTTGGCATATTAATGAATGGGGATTACCGAGAAAATATGCAAAACAGAGGTGTATTTGATTATGTTGAAAAATATGTTCGCACGGGTGGTTCGGCAGAAGAGGGGTTATATTGTTATAATTTTTGTTTAAATACAAATCCATATGATTATCAACCTTCTGGCGCTTTTAATATGAGTAATATTAAAACAATTGAGATAGAATTAACTACACATGTACCTGATATTGATTTAGTAAATTCTCGTTATGATGTAATATGTGATTTACAGGGCAATCCAATAGGAACACGTAAATCGAGTTATCAATTATATGATTATAATTATAATCTAACATTGTTCGAGGAACGATACAATGTATTATCGTTTATAGGGGGTAACTGTGGTTTAATGTATGCCCGTTAGTTTGCATTTATTTTTATATGATTTATATATAAATGAATGATAATAATATAGTTTGGAAACATTTAAAAAAATATGATAAAGAAGGTTTTCAAAATGATGCATTGGTTGATAAATTAAAAAGGATAAAACTTAAAAAGGATAAATCGTTTGAAAACTTTACAAATAGCGAAAATTTTGAAAATATTCATCAACATAAAGAAGACAAAAAATCCAAAGGAGGAAAAAAGAAAAAGAAAAAATCAGTAGAGGGATTTGGTCCACGTCCAATGATTGCTCGAATACCACCTTATGAAGCAGATGAAGAAGATGATTACGAAGGGGGTGACGATAAACATTTTGAAGAAGCATATGGTGAAGATGATGAAAAAACAAAAGAAAAAAAATTTAATATTTCTGATCTACGTGATAGTTTAGTTGATTTTCTTGAATTTATGTGTGATATTTTTAATTTTATGATAGGGTTTATCGCGTTTGGTATTGTTAGGACGTTTAGTACACATCCTTTGCAAAAAATAAAATTTAATAAAAAGAAAAAAAAGAAGGATGACAATACTGTAACAGAGAATGAAGATGATGCTCATTCCGAAGAAGCATTAAAATATGAACAAGAACGGGAAAAGGATGAAGATTTTTCCATACGTACAAAAAATGCGAGCGCATTTTTCAAGGACATCAAATATTTATTAACGGGTAAAGTTGGTACAGAGGATTTTGTAAATGATGTAAATTACGTAAAAAATAAATTGCAATATATGTTGTGTTTGATGTTTTCTTTTGTATTTACTTACTTAATTTATTTTGTAACGTTTTATAGTGAATATAATAGTAGCAAGTTAAATGGAGAAGGGGTATTAAATATTTTTAAAAAAAATGAAAATGGTGAATTTGAACCGAAAAAACACGAGTCAGGTGATAATGATTATGGAGATCGTGTTAATTTTGACCCATTTATTAATTTAGACGGATTAGTAAATATGTTTTGTGATGTTCCTAGCTCAGAAAAAATGTCGGGTGGAAATGATGGAGGAATGGATATGAAAGAAATGAAGGAAGGAGCAAGTCAAGGTTTATCAAAAGGTGTAGAATATATAAAAAAGTTCTTTATAACAATTATTTATTTTATATTATTGGGACCGGTTAAGGCGTGTGAATATATACATTGGCTTTTATTGGTATATATGCCTAATGTATTTTTGGGAAATATTGGTGTATTACCATTTGGAGAAGCAAGTAAAGGTCCATCAAAGTTTCCTTTTTCACGTACTATTGCCAAATATTTTTATTCAAATGCCGCTCTATTTATTATTTTGTTCTTTTTAATATTTGAACTAGTTTATGGGTCTGGAGAAGCCATTAAAGATACATTTATTGGTGGATTAAAAGGTGAATTTCCTGCAAATATGCTAGGATTATACATATTGGGTGTAATTATATCAATATTAATTGAATATTTTATGGGTATTTATGAAAATGTGAAAGGTAACAAAAATGATTCAGTAATTGATATGTTAAATGGTGGCGGTGATGGAACACAAACCGGTGGATTTAATTTTGGAGATATGATGGGTAATCTTACAAACCAAACAGACATACCAGACATAACAAACCAACAATCAGTACAACAGCAAAAACCCACCGAAAGTCCACTACAAGAAATGTGCAGTGCGGCGCATTTAGATGAAGTTGTGCCCAAGACCCCATTTTGGGTACCAGAAACACCAGATGCGGCCAAAAGCATGTTAATTGTTTGGATTATTTGGACAACAATAGTATGTATTGTGAATATTATCATATTATTGATTGTTTTATTTACTTTATTTGTATTAACACCATTTACAGTTATAATATATTTGGTATCCATACCATTTAATATATTATTATCAACGCTTTCATTAGAAGAAGACAATATACTTAAAATATTAATGAAGTATTGTTTACCTGTTTTTGGAAAAACAAAACTGCAAGAACGTATAGATATATATTGTGAATTAAAACGACACGAAACATTTGAATTGAAATATCAAAATGTTATTGACAAGTTAATGTCCGATACGAATCAATAAATGGTATTTACGCAAATAAAATATATAATTTAATATGTTTATATATTAAATTATGAGTAAAGTTAATATACAAGAAAAAACCCAATATTATAAAGATATAGACATTGAAGATGTACGTACCCACGAGGACAAAGAAAATAATTCAGGTGGATTCAGTGTATCTAATGTAATATTTAGATATTTTAAATTGTTAATTGTTTTCTTCTTTTGTTATTATACGATTCAGGAATGTCAAAATGGGTCTATAAAAGACGATTTACTTGCTGAAATAATTATTAAAGTATTATCAATTATTATTTTTATAACGTGTGTCCTTATAGTAAACAAATATTTTTCATCTGAATATTTTAAGGTAGATATATTTTTATCACTTTTAGGGATTAAAGAAAAATCAGTTATTTATAACTATATTGATATACCAAATGACGATAATAAACAAGCATTAGAAGAATATAGAGAAGCATTAAGCAGAAAGTGTTACAAAGAACTGAAAGATGAAATAAACAGTTATGTGAATTTTACACTATCAAAAGCGAGTAATTATTTTAAATTTTGGTTTGCGTGGCGCAGTGAGAAATGGAACAACTTAATAAAAGATATATTATCATCTAAGAATGAAGAACAAGAAGTAAGATGTTTAGTACGTAACGACAGTAACGGTAAGTGGAGTTCTGCAATTTATAAAGATGGTAAAATTACACAGGATGACATTTATAACCAAGGTACTGTAGATGTTAATACAATTGGTGAAATTAATATTGGAACAAATACAGGCAATATAATATGGCCAGTTGGTAGATCAAACCTCAATGAATTAAGTTCAATAAAAAACTTTATTGCGAGAATTGATGATGAGAAAAACGTATATAGAAAAGCTATATATGCAACAAAAATACAAACGCGTTTTAATGGTCACAATTCGCTAAGATGTAAAAATTTTGATGCCTATAATGAAATATTTAAAGTGGGAAGTAGTGTTCAAACAAAATATAATCAAAAAGTTGAGAAAAAAGATGATTCGTGTAAAGAATCCGAAAATCAAGTAAATACAGGATTTTTTGAAAATATCGGAAAAACGACAAGTTCTATTTTTGGAAATATCGGAAAAACGGTAAGTTCTATTTTTGGAAATGATGAGACAAGGATAACATATACACCATCGGACAGAGGGCGGGGGGGGGAAACAAATGTAAAGAATGAATAAATAAAAATAATCAAATCGTTCAAAATATATATAAATATATATTTTTATATATTTATATATGCCCGGTAAAAAAAAGTACTATCCATTTGTAAGTATATGTACGCCAACATTTAATCGCAGACCATTTATTGAAAACATGATACGATGTTATAAAAATCAAACATATCCAAAAAATCGTATGGAATGGATTATTGTAGATGACGGCACAGATAATATTCAGGATATACTTTCAAAGGAAAAAATTACAAATCTCAAGTATTTTGCGGTTGAAAAAATGAATTTAGGAGCAAAGCGTAATTTTATGCATACCAAGACAAAGGGGTCATTTATAGTGTATATGGATGATGATGATTATTATCCTCCCGAACGTGTAGAGCACGCGGTGGAAACCTTACAAGGGGCTCCGCAGGCCTTATGTGCGGGTTCGAGTGAGATTTATATATATTTCAAGTCGTTAAATAGAATGGTTCAGTGTGGTCCATATGGCCCAAATCATTCAACCGCAGGTACTTTTGCCTTCAAGAAGGAGTTGTTAGAACAAACTCGTTATGAAGACGATGCCGCACTGGCAGAGGAGCGAGCATTTTTGAAAGATTATACAATACCATTTGTGCAATTAGATCCACTAAAAACAATTTTAGTATTTTCGCACGAACATAATACGTTTGATAAACGTGAAATGTTAAAAAACCCACATCCAGATTTTATGAAGGATTCACCCAAAACGGTGGATACATTTATTCGAAAATCATCAGAGGCGGACATAAAGAAGTTTTTTATGGAAGACATAGATGATTTATTGAACAATTATGATGCGGGATTGCCCAAAAATAAGCCGGAAGTATTAAAACAAACAGAAGAAATAAAGAAAAAAAGAGCAGAGATGGAAGCAAAACACGTAGAAGAGTTAAATAACCAACCGACAGGCATTGTAATGGATATGTCTGGTAAAGGGCGTAAAGATTTGACGCGTGGAGAAATAGTAAACATTATTCAATCATTGCAATCACAAAACGCGAGTTTAATAGAGCAATTCAATAAAAAGCCAGCATTGATTGTAACACAAAATGGCGAAAATAAGGAACTTAATCAGCAGGATATTATTAATATAATATCCACGCATCAGCAAGAAAATGGTCAATTAAAACAACAATTGAGTGTGTTCCAAACGCAAATGCAAACATTAGACCATTTAAAAACGCAATTTGAAAATAAGTGTGGATTATTGAAAAATGAAAATGAAACATTAAAAGAAGAAAATAAGAAATACAAAGAAAACGAGGACCTTGTATCTGCTGATAAATATTATAAAATGGAAGGTGAGTACAATTCATTGTGTATAAAAAACAAAGAATTGGAATTAGAAATACTTAAATTAGAAATGTCTAATAAAATAGAAGAACCATTGTCAACACCGAGTGTAAAGGCAAATATTGATCCTGACGCTTAATGAATCGGATGTGTAAAATGATAATATATTATAATATATTATAATGATAATAGTTAGTCCATTAACTCAGTCGGGTCATCTTTTTTTATATTTTTATCCAAATATCGATATATCCGTTTTATATCCAAACGACATATATCATATTCTTCTAATCTTTTTTCAAGACGACTGAGATTTTCGTGTTTACTTACATCGCCATATTTCTTACGCATTTCCTGAAAAAAGGTAAACAAATCTTTTTTGTCCATCGAAAGTTTTAAACAAAGGTTTGTAATAAAAACGCTATTATTGTATTCAGTAGAATATTTGGTCAATACTTTTGTAAATCGTATATTATCTGTATATGGAATTTGTTTATGTTTGAAATTATCGTGATATAATTTATTATTATAAAAAGTTTTCATCAATGAACTCATTTCATTAAATTGCCAAATTTGGTATTGAAACGTAATGCGGTCAATATAATCCGCGTAACAAATATTATTTAATATTTTATTGTAAAAATCAATACATTTATTTGTATCCTTGTTTTTCGATATATTATCGATTACATTTTCGTGCCATAGCAATGCAACAATAGTGCGCTCGGTCTCATTCATAAATTGTATATGTTTATCAATAGAAACATTGTTATTAAATAAATCGTGAGTAATTTTCTTTGCATCATCATTATAGTGTTTTTTTTGAAATATTTTATTGAAACTCGTCTCATTCATTAATGCACTATTATTTGTATAAATTTGTTTAAACATTTTCATTTTTCGCAAATCTTGTTGAATATAATTCAATGCGGTTTTTTTCATATTATCTGTAAACGTTTTATATTCGGGTATTTCTTTTTTCAAATAACTATTTATTTGATTTGTAGAGGGTTGTTTTAATTCAAAAATATTACATACTTTCATTAATTCTTTGATTTTTTTATCCATAAAATAGTTGCCAATACAAATGATAGGTATATTTGTTTTTTGCTCGCCTTTTTGTTTTTTTGTTTTCTTTTGACGTATTAATTTGATTAATGAACTAATCCCCCCTTTATCCCCACTATTCATGCCGTCGATTTCATCCATTACAATAACGATTTTACGTTTAACACCACGCATCATATCCAACACATTTTGGCTGGCCACGTGGTCGGATGTTAATGATTCAATTAAATTTTTATTTCTTATATCTCCGGCATCATATCTTATCATATCGTGATTTAAATCTTTAATGATTTTTTCGACAAATGATGTTTTACCACAACCAGGAGCACCATAAATGTAAATCCCTTTTTTATGATTTACATCTTGACAAATTCTATCAAAATTTAAAATAATATCTTTAATTTGACTGGTTATTTGTTGGCGTTCATTTAATACCATTTACTATATTAAATGAATTTATTTTTATGCAGTTTTAAACGAATATTTATTTACCAAACGCACTGAAATCTGATGTACGAGCAACATAATTACTTGGTTTTGCGGGAAGAGCCCCATAGTAATCATAATTAGACACGCTGTTTTCATAAGAAACGCGGGAATCGGGTCCGAATTGTGGAACATTGACATCACCTTGCGCAGGTGCACCATAACCGGAACCACCTGGTCCTCCATAAGAAGAACGACCATATGGATTATTCATTTGATTATGTTGACCGGGTTGACTAGCACCTGAACCCAAATTTTTAATACCGCCATATAAATCTTGTGCTACGGTGGAAATACCTTGTCCAACGGTAGAAACAGCCGTTCCAGCACCCGAGACAATGTTACCCGCAGCATCATATACATCTCCTCCTACGGTTTGTGCGGTAGAACCAGCGGTGGAAATCAAATTACCGGCACCATCATATAAATCAGTACCGACGGTTTGTGCGGTAGAACCAGCGGTGGAAATCAAATTACCGGCACCATCATATAAATCAGTACCGACGGTTTGTGCGGTAGTGCCTACGGTAGAAGCAACATTCCCTGTTGTCTTATAAATATCTTTGGATGCTGTTTCAACACCAGTTCCTATTTTATTCAAAGCAGTACCGGTGCTATCAACTGTTTTTTCTATAACTTCTCCCAAAGTATCAATGGTTTTCACTGTAATATTACCTGTGCTATCTATAATTTTAATAACGGCATTACCGGCACTATCAATTGTTCTAATAATAACATTACCATTTTCATCTGTTGTTCTGGAAGAAGTAGAATCGCCACTTAATGAAACGCCATTTGCATTTGTTGTACCGGAACCACCATTACCACCACAAGTAGAACATACACTATTGCAATCTCCTGCACAACTAGGGCAAGTGGGACAAACAGGAGGTACAACTTCTGTTTTTAAAATATAATCACTAGATGTTGTAGAAAAGGGGGTATCACTCTTGGTCATTTGATTGTAAAGTTCTACAAATTTGGTATATTCAGCAGATACTATAGGTGTATCATCGGCAGAACTGCTACTTTCTGAAGTGGTAGGAGAACCAGTTGTTTCTGTGGTTGTTGTTTTCTTAAAATACAATGAGCTTCCCAAATTAAATGTAGAATCAAGCATTAAACAATAAGCACCCGATGGTGTAAAAGCAACAATTCCAGGTTTAGCTCCTAAATGTTTTACGATGAAATTTTCGGATAAACCAACTTTGCTTGTAATCAAACTTTCATCGTGACTAGCGTCATCGGTAATATTAAAATCTTTTCCACCAACAGTAGATACTTCAAGTTTGCTATCTGCAGATACTTTGATTAAATTGTAATTGGACATATCAAGATAAAGTTCTCCGGCAACGATTTCAGAAAGTAATTTGTTTGAACTATAAAGAGGTAAAATAGTTCCGCTCAATGTTTCCATTGTTTCAATGGGAGTAGATGTTTCGGAAGGAATAATACTTGCTCCTAAGAATTTATGTTCAAAAAGACCATTTTTATTAAATAAGTAAGTAATAAGGTGTTTTGGTGCAGCCGCGGTGGGGTCTACAATGTGCACTAATGTTTCATCATTTTGTTCGTGAACACATACAATATATTTTGAATGTTCCAATGTAGTAGCAAAACTGTAAAACTTGTTTGACCCATCAACGAACGTTTTCAAACTATTGCGGTCTTCTGCAATATTCGGTTCATATGCACCTGAATCAGCATCAGTAGTGGCCTGTACTGTATTTGTTGTAGAACCATTATAAATAATATTAATGGAAGTGTATGCTTTTAACATTTCTTGTTTTTCTGTTTCTGTTTTGCCTTCAAGGTCACTTAGTTTGTATTCGTCGGAAACAACTTCAATAAAGTTGCGATTTGACTTATCAAAATACAAGTTATCGTACAATTTTGTAACGGCCTTATCACCATCATAAGTTAATATTGTATAATTTTGACCTTTATTTGTTTCGTTATCTGTATAATTGTATGTTGAAAATCCCTCTGGTGTTTTTTGGTTGATAAAGAGAGATATAACTAAAACAACTACAATTACCAATAACAATAAAACTGGTGTTAAACTAAATTTCATTTTAATATATTATATTGCTATAAAAAAAGATGTACGTTAAAAATTGATTTATACAACATTATATCTAAACAATAAATATAATGTTGCAGTATAGTTATGGTGAAAATAAATATACTTATGAAATAAGTATAGATGAGGTGGGTAGAGGATGTATGTTTGGTGATGTAGTTGTAGCAAGTACAATTTTACCTAAACATTGTAATTTTGACATTTCAAATATCAAGGATAGTAAAAAGTTTACAAGCAAAACAAAACTGTATAATGAAAGTGAAAATATAAAACAAAACGCTTTACATTATCATATTGCATCACTATCGAATACTATTATAGATGAAGTAAATATATTACAAGCTGTAATGTTGGGAATGCATAAATGTATTGACAGTTCAATTGAATATTTACAAAATATAACAAATAATAATTTGGATTATAGTAAAATCCTATTGGTAATAGATGGGAATTATTTCAATCCATATTTTACAAGCGATGGTACACAAATCGACCACATTACCGTAAAGCAAGGGGATGGTAAATATGTTGGAATTGCTGCTGCCAGTATATTAGCTAAGACGGGTCGTGATAAAGACATTTACGACTTATGTGAAGAATATCCTTTATTGAAAACCTATTATAACATACATAAAAATGTGGGTTATGGTGCAAAAGTGCATATGGATGGGATAAGACAATATGGTATTACAAGTATGCATCGAAAATCATTTGGTATATGTAAAACAAGTGAATTAAATGAAGTTATTTACACCACTGAAAAATAAGTTAGCACGAAAAATATTAAGCAAATAAATCATTGATTTTGTAGTCGTTTAGAAATAATTATATTTTTTATCTATAATGGTTTAAAATATTATAAATATATATATTAATTAGATGTCATTTACACGTTTTCATGATGATGATGCTCGTATAAAAAAGCAATTACAAGAAAGTACATTTACAGGACGATATCAATTAAATGCTCCAGGTCCAGGAGAAAATCTACCATTTATGGAAGACCCCCATATGAGATTAGAGAAATGGGGTGCAAATAATCGCACAAACGGTGTTGATTTAGAAAGCGATTTAAAAGGGATGAGTCGTAAATATAATCGCGACAATGTAAATCAAAACAACTATAAGGACCATTCTACATTTACCTTACCCCATAGTCATAGTGTTGAAAAATCATTTGTTGATCAGACCCGCGCAAGTCATCCAGGGTGGACTTATTTAGACGTAGAACAAAATCGCTGGGAATTGCCATTCGAAAATCCTCAAGCACACACAGAAAAAACTTTCGAAAACAATAGTAGTTCGCGTATTTTAGTAAAAGATAAACACAAATAAATTATATAATTATTTTATATACCTATTATAATTATATATGGAAGCAGCTATCCCACTATTTGCATTAGGTTCTCTATATTTTGTAAATAAACAAAATAAAAACAAAGAGAAGAAAGAAGGATTTTATAGTTCCAAGTTACCAAATACGAATTTGAGAAATCAAAATTATCCCAGCGAAGGTCTTGCATTAGACCAGGAATTACAACAAACGGAGCATTTGTCCCGCGTAAATAAATATGATAACAGTCAGGGAAGTTATACGGATAAATATTTCAATCAATCAATGAAAACTGGAAATATTCAAGAGGATCTTAACCGTCCTAAGAATGTTTCAAATATCTCAGAAGTTAGTGGAGAACAGTTCAAGTCATTGACTGGTGATTCTGTGAGTTCTAATTACTTTGAACACAATAATATGGTTCCCTTTTTTGGAAGTAAATCTCACGAAGTTAATTTAGAAGATAAAACATCCGAATCGATTTTAGACAATTACACCGGTTCGGGTTCTCAAAGTGTCAATAAACAAGAGCAAGCGCCATTGTTTGCACCGGAAGATAATTATCAATGGGCACACGGTGCCCCCAATGAGAGTGATTTTTATCAATCTCGCGTAAATCAAAGTATGAAAATGTCGAATGTGAATCCATTTAAACAAGAAAGCGTAGCCCCTGGTTTGGGTATGGAGTACGGAACAACTGGCGGTGACGGTTATAACTCTGGTATGATGAATCGCGAATCGTGGATGCCTAAGGATGTTGATTCTTTACGTGTTGCAAACAATCCCAAAGCCAATGGTGTTTCATTAATTGGTTTAGAGGGTCCCGGTGTGTCAAATATTAAAAAGCCCGGTCAAATGGGTAAGTTCGAAAAGAATCGTCCCGACCGTCATTATGAGAACGGACAAGACCGTTGGTTCACTACGGGTGGTGCGGTTAAAGGAGAAACAATGCGCTCAATACAAACCGACCGTTTTACAAATCGTAAAGAAGTTGGTCGCGAATATGAAGGTGCTGCAAGTCACCAAGTAAGTGGTGAATATATACCCGGTAAGGTACAAAAATCTCGTCATATTGCTTTAGGCCCTGTTCCAATGGGAACAGCTCACGCAAAACAAAAGAATAATGCCAGTGAGGGTGATTATGGTATTAAAAGTAAAAAGGCGTATCCTAACAATCGTTCAACCAATAATGAAACCAATTATTTTGGTGGAATCGGTCATTCTGTAAGTGCGGCAATTGCTCCTGTGATGGATGTGTTACGTCCTTCCCGAAAGGAAAATGCCGTGGGCACATTACGTCCTTATCAAAATGCGGGTTCTCACGTATCTGAAACATATATTTATGATCCTACACAAAAGGCACCCACTACACATCGTGAAACAATGGAAAAATCAAAATTCCATTTAAATATTAATCGCAATCAACGTGGTGGTGCATATGAAGTGACAGAGCATAAAGCAAGTAATACTTCACGTACAAAGACAGGAGATTTTTATTATGCGGGTAATTCATCTGCTGGTGCGGGAACTCGTGAAATGAAATCATATGAAGCGGAATACAATCAGCGCAACAATGATATTAAGAGTTCGACTATTCAGGGGCGTATGGTGCCTGGAAATATGAAATTAACCAATCATCATGTAAATGTTGCCCAGAACAATCGCGACACAAAGTTGAAAAATAATCGTGCATTAAACGGAACAATGCCCGCACAAATGGCAACACCTCAGCATATGGGAGTGTCTGCACAAAACAATAATCGTTTATATTCAGGAATAAACAAAGACCGTAATACAGGTGATTTAAATAACGCATTACAATCAAATCCTTATGCCGTTGATTTCACAAAATATATGTAATAAAATCTATAATAATAATATATGTATGATATTATTATTATTGGAGCAGGCATTGCAGGATTAAACAGTGCGCGTCTTTTGAAAGAGAAATATCCAGATAAAAAAATGTGTATATTAGAGAAAACGAATCGAATAGGTGGACTGGTGGATACACGATTTTATAATGTATCTCAAAAAAAGAGAACATTGGGGAAAAATAAAACACAAAAACATAGAAAGGAAAAAATTAAATATGAAGCGGGTGGAGCGGTTGTTTATGAATACCAGAAAAATATGCTAGAGTTGATAAATAAATTTAATATAGAAACGAGGGAAGTGCCCTTAGGAAAAAATAAACGTCATTTTAAGAATTATTATGATGGTAAAAAACGTAAACATCCATTACAAAAGGAAACAGCAGAAAAATATATGATACTATTGAAAAAAGTGTTTGCTTTTATGGGTACAAAGACGGACGATTATTGTCGCAAATACACATTGGAGCAAATATGTTTACAAGTACTGTCGTTTGATGAAACGCGATTTATTGAATTTTGTTATGGTTATGCAAGTGAATTTAGAGTTGGTAATTCCGTTGTAACAAGAACAAATATGGAAAATGAATTATTAAACAGTAATAAAATGTTTATTTTCACAAAAGGTTATCATACATTAATTCAAGCTATATATAATTCAATTAAAGAAGATGTGGAGTTATTTAAAAATAGCGAATGTCTCTCTTTTTATAAAGCGAAAGATCTTTATGTATTAAAGATGCGTGATGGGAGTACATATAAAGCGAAACAATTAGTGTTTGCTGTACCTAAGGAGGGATTACTCAAATTATGTAATAGTTTCGAAGAAAAGGAATTGGAAATGTTTAACAGCGTGGAGTCGTTTAGTTTATCGCGTATATTTGCAAAATATGATATGACGAAACCGGAAAATAAGTGGATACATAAATTCAAACATAGTACAATAAACAATCCAATACGTCAAATAATCCCTGTTAGTAAAAAACATGGTTTTATGCAAATCAGTTATAGTGACTGGTATTTTGCTGATTATTGGGGAACGTTGGAAGAAAAGAAAATAAAACCTATTTTGCGAAAATTATTACAAGAAAATTTACAATATGACAAAATAATAGACCCCGTATATTTAAAACGTGTATATTGGAAAAATGCAGTCCATTATTGGAATGTAAACGTAAATGAGAAAAATATGTACAAAAAAATAATGTGTTTACGTAAAAATTTATTTATAGTGGGAGAATCGTTTAGTTTAAATCAATGTTGGTGTGAAGGTCCAGTTCAAACATCAATTGATTTGTTGAAAATAATGTAATTACATAACAATTTTTTAATAGTTATATAATATATAACATGCATTTAAGCACAAATACATCAATCGCCATTATGATATTTTACTCATTATTGACCTTTTTTATAGGTCCATTTTTGACGCGTCCATTTATGGGGGATCATCCTGATCAATGTACTGCTGGATTTTTGGTCGGTTTCACACTAAGTATATTATTGTGGATGAAATTTGGTAGACATTACGGTTCTCCTAAGCTCAAAGTTTAAATGTTAGATTCCGGTAATAATAATTTATTAAATGTTTCTATATTATTATTACATTGTAAATAAAAACTCGTGATTTCCGCTGGACTTGCGCTGTATTCCATATAATTATTTAATATAATAGAAGATATTTCCTTATTAAAAAAATGGAAAAACATTTCTTTCAATACATTTTTAGATGCATTTTTCATTTCCATTGTAATATCTATACGACCGGGACGGACAAGGGCTTTATCCAATTTATCGTAATGATTCGATGTTATAATAATAATGCGGCCGGGGGTTTCTTTGATTCCATCAAATATATTTAATATATCATCTAATGTAATTGGATTTTCATATGTCGGTTTTAATAATTCTTTGACTTTCACTGAATCATCGGACGAATCATTTATTTTTGTATATTTTTTGCGTTTATCATTTTCGTCATCATCACTTGACGAAGAGTAAATAAAATTATCTTTTTTCTTTTCGTCTCTTGAAAATACAATTTCGGATGCACAATCGATGTCTTCAAATACGATTATTTTACTATCAAAATCGATAGGGTGGTCTTTGTTATCTCCATTGTAAACGTTTTCATAAAAAAAGGTGTCCAAATCTTTTACAGTTTTCAGTATTTTGAATGATAATGTAATAATATGACGATTAGTATAATTTGCAAGTGCTTTTATAAACGATGTTTTACCTGTACCGGGTCTACCATATAATCCAATACCCAAACTATATGGAATGCCTTTATCATAATACCATTGTTCGTTGTTTGAAAAAAAGTCCACTTTATTTTTTACACACTGTTTTTCATCAAAGAATAAATTATTAAAACTGCAAGTGCTCTTGAATATATTTTCATTCCAACAATCATATACATCTTCTTCAAATTTACATGTTGTTAATGAATATAAATACTTTTTGTCTTTTCGCTTATCTTCAACTCGTTTTTTATAATCATCACAAATATTTTTTACAAATTTTTTCAATTCTAATACACTATTTACATAAGAAAATAATGTAATTCTAATGGTAGTGGTCTTATTTGATTTTGATTGATTTGATTTTTTCTCATCGTCATCTCTTGAATCGTCCAAATCAACGTGTGCTTGAATACTTTTACATACATTAAAACTATGCCCTTGATCAACAATGTAAATTCCATTGTTATCAAAACTACTTTGATATGAACATTTTCGCTTATTAATATTGCTATAAATATATTTTAACTCATTAATACTATTATTTTCTAATGAATTTTCCATAATATATTCAAATAATGCCACAAATTCATCACAATAATTTGCTGTAATTGTCGGCATATCATTATAACCCTGACATATACTTTTTGTTCCTTCAAACACAATAGCATTTCGCTTTGTTAAATAATGTTTGATATTATTTAAAATAATTTGAAAATCGTGAGACATCAAATAATGCCCAACCACCAGCAAAATAACTAGAAAAGAGGGTGAAGATGCATTCGAAAATTGCGACATTATAAAAAAACGCATTGTTTCATCGATATTAATCATAATATTATAATTATTAATATACGTTTAAATAGTTGTGGAAAATAATTTATTCATATTGACAGCTTCTAAATTATATGTCTGTTCCTCTAATAGACGATAAATAAATTCATCATTTCTAAAACGTATACTATATGTTTGTTGAATTTGATTACGTCCAATGCGTCCCAATGCTTGCATTGTTTTTTGTTGCGTCATTTTTTCCAAATCTTTACCAATAATGCCGTGACAAAACTGATAATTTGTGCCATAAATATAATCGGATGAAGCAATAATAATAAACAAACGTTGTTGTTCGGCAAGTTTTTTCATAATTTCATTGTAATCGCTATGCTCAACATCAATCAATACACCAATACCAAGTATTAGTAATACCTTTATGGTATTATCCACATTAAGCAACATAATATTTTTGATACTTTCTTCATCGATATTTGGTACAAATGCATTTTCTATAATGTTTTCATCATCAACCCATATTTTTTGGTGTTGTGTTGTATTTGGTATGTATTTATAATCCAGAGAAATCACCATTATTTGTTTTCGCAATTTATTAATTTCATTTATGATTGCTTTGCTCTCTCTATCTGTTGCTTCCTTAAAATTATCTTCGTCACCCTTTGCTTCTTCTTTGCTTTTTATAATAGCGTCAAGAGAATCGATTTTCTTGGTCAAATCATTATTTTTGTTTATTTTTGCCATTATTTTTTGAAATTCAGGATTCGGTATTTTCGATTGTTGAATATAAAACTTCCCGATTTTACTTACATCTTCGCACAAATAAATAGTGGGTCCATCTGTTAACGTGTGAGCATCTTCGGTTGTAAATAAAATACCCGACTTTTGTTTTACCGTATTATCAAAGACAGATTGAGTACGACGCAATGGCTCTCCGGGTTTTATATGATTATCCGGTAGTGACGTTGTTCGAGTAATTGTTTTCGAAAATTTATTCTTTTCATTGCATTTAAAATACTTGAATGCGTTTGGCCAATGTTCTTCTTTAACATTTTCAAGACATTGTAAATAATAAATTTTAAGTGAATTCATAGTAATATCTGAGATACTATTAAAATAGTTATCAATAATATAATCCTTTTCTAATATTTTATTCTCGTGTAAATAATAAATATATTCAACTATTTGTTCGACATCAAAGTATCGTAACAATGTTTTATTTGTTTTACAGAACTTAACGCATTTCTGTAAATCTTCATAGCTTTCATACATATTATGAGGAAGCATACATACATTTGCTTTTGATAAAATCGGAATAGATTTTTTACAATCATAACTATTAATATTGTAAATCGTAGAACCCTCAAATTTTCCTTTGAAATCTTCAATGACATCTTTAATTTCATCTTGTTTCGGTAATGTCGCACACGATAACACAACATTGGGTATTTTATTTTGCGACCAGTTTCTATTTATAACGTCGTGTAATTCGTGTGTTTCACTGTCTAATGTGATGGTTGGTTCATCCCAGTAAGTAATAATATCTTCCTTATTATTAAAAGCACACATATAATGCATAGATGTAATGTAGGAGCGCACGTCGCAAATCATTATTTCGACTTTAGACCCATCACTGTTATCGATTTTCTTAGAACCGTTTTTATATTTAATATCTTGTCCATTTTTATGGCATTTTGGATTCTTGCAAACACACCTTCCCTTTGCATCCAATTCGTGTTTGAAATGTGAACTAGCCGAAAAATAATGAAGACGAATTTCGTCAGCTGTATCTGAGCCAAATGCAAATGCTATTTTTTTCCCCAATGCAATGCACGATTTTGCCAAAGCCAATCCAATATGGCGAGCAACACATACAAATATGACTTTATATTGATTAGATAATCCAATGGGTGTCAATGTTTTACCTGTACCGGTGGGTGCACAATATAATACAAGTTTGGGTTGTTTATCTGTTTTAAAAAGATTAAATATGTCTTTTTGGTGTTCAAACAATACTTTGTCTTCAGAAGACAATAAATATTCATTGCGTTCAATATAATTATGTGCATTTTGAAGAATAACATTAGGTGTAACTTTGGGTGAGGCAAAATTAATGACTTTTTCGACATAATCCAATATGGTGGTATTAATATTAATAATGGATGATTTTCTTATTTGTATAATACTGTATAAATAACTAATATAACCTGATTTCTTTTTATGAATATATTTTAATATATATTCGCACAACTCAATTAATAAATATTCGAAAATTACCTTTTTAAAACTATCTATGTTTTCATCAAGATTTTGTATTTTAACTGTATCACTGCTATTTAATTTTTGTAGCTTTGATGATTTTTCGGGAACGTATACAAAATGATATTTTTTATTTATTTTATCAATACCTTTTTTAAAATATTTCTCGTATAAGTAATGATGTATAATAGTATTGGGTTCTATTTTCAAAAACGATGTTAATGATTTATTGTTGTTATAATAAATATCAGTTTTATTATAGCCATTATCAATCATCTGTAAAATGTTTTTTTCCATACCATTTACTGGGACTTCTAATGATTCCCATTCCTTTTTCGTAAGCTTTTGCTGTCTTAAATCCATTGTATTCTATATATATTATATAAAAATCATTTTATATTCAATTTTTATATGCATGTATAAATATAAATACTAATTGCATATAAATAATAACAAGAAAAATGCTTGATTTTTTTATGAAAAAGGCAAGTATACAATACATAAATTATCAAAATATGCAGCAATGTATTAATGATACAAACACATTAATAATAAATACTCTCAATAGTGGAGAACAAGAATGTCTAATATTAAATACATTGGATTATAATAGAGAACAAGAAATATTTAATCAATTAATTGATAATTATGATTTTAAATCAAAAAAAATAGTGATTTATGGAAAAAATTGTAATGATAATAGTATAATGAATAAAGCAAACCAATTAATTAACTTAGGATTTCAATATATTTATGTGTATATTGGTGGATTATTCGAATGGATATTATTGCAAGAAATATACAGCGAAGAGCATTTTAAAACGACATCGGTTGTAAATGATATATTAAAATATAAGCCAACCAAGATAATATATTAAAATTGATTCGCTATTTTATTTTATATGTGTGTAATATAAAATGAAAATATTGTCGATTGAGGGAAATATTGGGGCCGGTAAATCAACATTGTTAAACGAATTGCAATGTAGATTGAAAAACAATCCGTATGTAATTTTTATGTTGGAACCCACAAGTGTATGGGAAAATATTAAAGATGATGAAGGTCATTCGGTATTGGAAAAATTTTATTCGGACCAAGAAAAATACGCATTTTCCTTTCAAATTATGGCGTTTGCAACGCGTATTCAAAAAATGAGACAAAAGATAAAGGATAATCCAGACGCAAAAGTTATGATTTGTGAGCGCTCATTAGAGGCGGATTACAATATTTTCGCAAAAATGCTTCATAGCGACAAAAAAATTGAAGATATTAATTATAAGATATATTTAGAATTTTATAAAATTTTCAAAGAAGATTATCCGATAGAAGGTATTATATATATTGATGCATCACCCGAAATATGCTATCAGCGTATTAAAATGCGATCTAGAAATGGCGAAGAAGATATACCACTAACATATCTTCAACAATGTGATAAATATCATAAAACCTGGCTTTTTGAACACAATACCGCAAGAATGTTACAGTTGCAAACAGATTATCAATTCAGTGATGAATCGGATAAAAAAATTTACTTTCATTTATGGACAAATCAAATGACAGAATTCATAGGAAAATTTATGTAAACTTAACGACTATGTGAACATTCTCTTTTTTTATGCATTTACACGCCGAAACTGATAATTCCTCTCTTTTTTTCCGCGTTTTATTTTCACTAGTTGTTTCATTCTTTTTTCGTGAATTTGTATTTCTAGAATTCATATCCTTTTCTATGTCATCATAGTTTTCTTCAATGTATTTTATAATATTGTTTTCAAGAGCCCATCGGAAAAAATTAAGTTGTCCTAATGTTGTTTCCATATTGTGTTTGTCATCATATGGAATACATATACGTTCCCATCTACAAAAGGGGTCAAAACGTTTTTTTGAATACGCTTTTAATTTTAACTTGTACTCATGAAATACCTTAAAACGATTGTTGTTTAATGTGTATACAACATATTTTTCTTTTGCATAGTTAGTTACAAACCAATCTATAATGCGCAATGATATTTTCCCTTCGCCGTTAATTATTGATATGATTGAATCCAAATGTTTTTTATTATTGTAAAAATTCATTAAACTAGACAGTAATAATTCATTTTGTGTTGTTGAATAACGTGTCGACATTAAATAATATAATGCTTTGCACTTTATATTAGTTTTTATAAAATTATATAAATTCTAATCCAATTATATAAGTATGACTAATGAAAATATAAACTCAAATGTAGAACCATATAATAGAAGAAGAAACGGGTTAACCAAATCGACTAGAAAAGTATCACAAGGATTAGAAACAAAAAAATGTTTTTCGTGTACAACAAATATACAATTAACAAATTGTATATATTGTGGTAGGTCCGTGTGTATTAATTGTATTGATGACAATGCGTGTTTAGTATGTCATCGTTCAAGGCATATTGTAGAGTTCAGGGTAAAAAAATGGTATAATTGTTGTTATTTTTAACCTGTTTTTTCATTTGATGTATTTTCCGATGGTTTTTCGATGGGAATCATCATATTTTTTACATCTGAAATATTCGATTTTTGCGAACGAATTCTGAAATTATAACATATGTGATTTTGATAATCGCTAATATTTGAATAACGTCGTCTTGTAGTAATGCGCTCGCAAAGAATACGATGGACACTACAATTATGAGACATACTGATAACTTTAAACTGATCGTTACAATAGTTAATAAATTTTTCTATTTCGCCATATGCTTCTCTAAATAATGGTATATACACCTCAATAGATGTGTTTTTTATCTTATTTTTTAATACGACATTATCAATACTGATATTATTATCAGTGATTTTCATCAAAAGACCCTGAATAATGTCTTTCCCGACGTTGACAATTAGTTCGTAGATGTATAATAAATCAGTGTATTTCAACCGGCGTTTGTTTTTCTCATTTATATAAGAACTAAAATGCTGTTCAGACATATCTTTTACAATCCACCGCACTCGCCATTCTGTTAGATTTTCACATTCATTTAAAATTTGCCGCGCATTAGTCATTTCTACGTTTTCAAAGTGAGAAATCAATCGAGTGAAATTACACAAAGATTCAGCAGGTATGTGATATTCGCTTTCATAATCGAGCACTTTTCTATTGTCATCCGAATATAAATATCGACCAATATAATTTACACAATAATTTAACAAAATAGAATAATTTCCACAGGGGTCGTCCCCTGGTTGTCGAGGAACAACGCCATTATTATTTTCCCTTAAAAATTGAAAATAATGAGGATTATGCACGGTACCATTTTCAATTCGACCAGTTACCCAATCAAATGAACAATGACACACAGTACACCACATTTGATTGCAACCTTCTGTTTTATAAATACGTTCTCCGCATTTGGGACACGGTCGTGTTGTTGCTTTTATGTGATTTGCGCTTTTAACAGTGTCTTCATTACACACGTGGTCGGCCTTTGTTTCGTCTGTTAATACGTCTAAACATTTAGGACAACATTGTGTTTCACAAACACCACATTTATATTGTGTGGACAAGAATCCTTTGCATTCTGCCTTTTGACACGGCATAATGAAACGTTTTTTGTCTCCGACTTCAATACCACACGCATTTTCCAATTCTGTTTTACTTTCACGAAGTTCATATATTTCAGTATGAATATCGACCCGTTTTATTTCCAGTTGTTGTCTAAGTGCTTTTAATGTATCAAAATACATTGCTCGCGCTGCATCTTCATCTTTTCGTTGTTCACGAATTAAATTATGTAATTCTGTGTTTTTATCGGTTATTTGTTCTCTAATTTCTTTAATTTTTGGTGCATTTTTAAGACGAATACGTTTACGTTCCATATATGCGTCCACTTCCGGCATTGTTTCTTGAATAAGGGACTTATTACGTTCAAGCAATAATCCATTATGATGGGGAGTGTATGTATTCACAAACCACGAACGATTTAAATTTAAAATAACAAAGGCCTGCTCCCAGGATTTACGACAGTTCATACAATGTAAATCCGCAGTAGAATTCATTAAATATGTGCGAACACACGTTTTGCACGCATTAAAATTACAAGATGGATTATTGCAACATATTTTCGCCTTTATAGATTTATTATAGGTTTCAATGCATATTGGACACTCACTCATACTACTTTTTATATAAACTTAGCTATATTTTTTTAATCAATTTCTTTACGTATTTTTAAAAAAAATAATTTATAGTATTAAATTATTTTTAATTTATGCAAATGATTATGCAAACAACTTAATTGCTGTAAGCAACACCAGCCATACCACTCATAACACGGAGGACATTGTAGTTAACGGCGTAGACACGTACCTTGGCAGTGCTGGAGCCAGAGACAGTGTTGGAGGAAAGAACAAGCTGAAGAACCGCGTTATCAATACGAGAGAAGTTGCATGTTCCGGAAGGTTGGTGTTCCTCGGGGCGAAGAGCGAAGGAGTACACGTTAATACCGGTGTCGGGGCTCTTGGTGTGGTGCTGGAAGGGCTGCACAACATCGAAGTAAGAACCTTCACGCTCAGAGAAGCGGTCTTGGCCGTTGAGCTGTAACTTGGCAGTCACAACGGGATTCTCACCCCAGCAGTGCTTATCCATGGCGCACTCGGCAAGGACGAAACTGGCGGCATCACCGACAGTTGAGTTGCTGGTATCAACAGCGGTGGGGCCATCAACGAAAAGGTTTCCGCTGATAACCTCAGAAGCACCAGCAGAAGTGCTATAAGCTTCAAGACTGTTGGGAAGGGCATCAAGGGCATCAGTGTAATTGAAGGGCTGGGCACCGTAGAGAGACCATAAACCAGTGGCATCGGTGTTCTCTAAGGAAGCACAGTAGTCAACATTGGCATCAGGTTGGACAACCCACACAAGCTCCTTACAGGGGTGGTTGAAGTTGAGCTTGATGCGGTTGGAGGAAGAACCGACGGACTCGTCACCAGTGAACTGAACCTGCTCGATGAGGTACTCGTGGGGGTTCTGGGCCATCTTGCGGCGCTCGTCAGTGTCAAGGAAGATGTAATCAACATAGAGAGACGCGGCAACAAGGGATTGCTGGTAGGCAGCAGAGACAGATTTGGCGCTTGCACCGGATAAAGCATCAACAGCCCATAAGCACTCACCAATGGGGCGGAAGTCAATGTTAATCTTGACCTCGTGGTACTGGAGAGCAATTAGGGGAAGGGCAAGACCAGGGTTGCGGCAGAACCAGAACTGAAGGGGAACGTAAAGAGTTGTCTCAGGGAGGGCGTTGCGAGGAGCGCACACCTGGGCAACGCTACCGGTGGCGGCACAGGCACCAGCGACGGCACTGTAGTCAGGGTCAACAAGGTATGTAAGCTGTGTGGTCTGGCCAACCATCTTGTTGTAACCAGCGGACTGGTCGGCAGGAAGAGTAAGCTGGTTCCAGATGTGCATCCAGTCACCGTATTGGCGATCGATGCGCTGGCCACCAATCTCAATTTCGACCTGGGAAACAAGCTGCTCACCAGGGAAATCTAACCAACGAGCGTGAACAGCACCTGAGGTAAGGTTCTGGTCAATCTGGGGAAGAGTTAACTGAAGGTATGTGCGGTAGGCAAGATCACCATTGCGGCTGATTGTGCAGGTAACGCGACGGCCGAAATCGGCTTGACCAGAGAATGTCTGCTCAATCGACTCCATGGCGAAGTTTGTGTGTCTGCGGTAAGACACTTTCCAGAAGGTAATCTCAGGGCTTCCAGTAAGGAAGACATCCTGAGCACCGTAAGCTACAAGTTGCATAAGAGCACCACCCATTTTATATAATTACTAAAGAAAAAAATTTGGGAAAAATTAAAATAAATTAATTAAATTAATTTTAAAAATTGTCATTTTTACTAAAGTATTTAGGTTTATGTTTATTACACCATAATTACTGCTTGTAAAAAAATAACCATTGTATAATATTGTTAGCATAATATGCGTATTATGAAAATTTTATGTACAAATAAAAATTGATTATGCTTTCAATATTATTATATTTTATAAAATATGAAGTGTAATTGTTGTAATAAAAATGAGTCCGAAAGTAGATGTTATATTTGTAGTAAACCAATCTGCAACACCTGTAAAATAATCAAAACATTGAATTATGACAATAGGGGAGTAGGTAACGATTGGGGGACGTGCAAAGATTGCTATGAACCTTGGGTATATTGGATGAGAGAAATTGGTAAAACAGATTTTGACATTTTTGAAATGCAACATCACGAGTATGATAGAAATACGATTGAACAATTATATAGACGTTCACTATTGCAATGTCATAAATGCAAATATATATGGGACGGAAATGCCCAATGCCCTTGTTGGCAAGATTTAGATATATTTGATATTTTTGATAGTGATGATGAGACATATCAATCAGAACCCAAACAACAGCATGATGTTGTTGTTAGCGAAACAATGACAGAACGAAATTAATTATTATGTATAATATTGATGTCTTGATTAGATAAAATGAATTTTTCTAAATATGTTTTTTGAAATACTTCTTTTTTGTTTTCGTGCTTTTTAGAAAAAATATAATTCTCTGCGGATTTCTTTATTGTCCATCCATCTTCTAGAGCATTTGTTAGGAATACCATTCGTTGAAACTTTTTTTGATTTATTTCTATGTTTCTTGGTGATGTTTTTCCTTCTATTGTTGTCGTTTGCATATAAAATAATGGATTTTATATTATTGATTTTTTTACGCTTTTTTATAAATGTATAATATATACATTTATATGAACACCAAAATGAATATGAAAAAAGGTGGTGTGCCTGAAAAAAAAACTAATAGAAAAACCTCAGCTGCTAAAACAGCTACCCCTAACAAACCTAGCAAAAATAAACTTGTTAAAAAGGGACAATTTGCAAGTGAAATTTTAAAGTTAACAACTGGTATGTTTCGCAGTAATACAATAACTGCAAAGCAAATTACTAATAAACTTACCCCGGCATTTACAACGGCAGTGAATAAACACTATCCAGGTATGTCTGCATCAAATTGGAGAAGTGCAGTTACAAAAGGTTCTCCACAAAAGGAATGTATGGATGCAAAAAAACAAGAAATTGAAAACAACCCAGACAATCAGAATCATAAATTACAAGAATTCGAGGGAAATACACTTACGACATTGATGGATGAAATTAATGACCCCGGTTATAAAGTGAAAGCTCCTGCAAAGGTTAACAGTAGAATGACAATGGTTCCATTTACACCGACACACGTGCGCGATTGTGGTGAATGTTGGTTATGTGGTACACAAGTAAAAGCATTTGCTGGAACAACAGATGATGGATATGTATATGCAACCCCTTGTGGTGATTGTGAACACGTATCTGCAGTTATGGCATCTTTATTATCGAAAATGTTAAGTTCACAAGGAGGTACATTTTATAAATCATATATGCCTTCTTGTATTGATTGTAATAGAACAAAATCGAATTTTATAGGTATTAAATTAACTACAACAGGCGGATGGATGGTTGATGAAGATGGTGTTGATTATATGGTATATCAAATATTTGGTAATTTTGGTGAACTATATACAAATACGCACGAATACGAATATAATCCGGAGCGTATACAGCTAACACAAGATTTATTAACATATGATGAACCTACATTTAACGAATTTTTGAAAAAACGAAAAGCATCAATAATAAAAACAATACAAGATTGGTGTAACGCAGCAAATGGCAGTTTTTATTCGCTTATTGGTGGAACAAAAGCAGGTAAACACAAATTTAATAAAACATTTATATTGCACGCTTTGGATAAAACTATAACCAATGCAGAGAATATGATAAATGCTTCATATAAATCTAAAAAACAAAGATTGAGCAAGACAAAAGGTGGAAACATTATAAACGAAGAAGAAAATTACATAATTTTCTTATTGAATAAAATAGATACACTTCAACATCAATATGTAGAACAAGACAAAAAAGATGAAGCAGAATCCGAAGAATATGCCAAAATAGAAGCAGAATCCAAAGAATATGCCAAAAATAAGATGGATGTAGATAAAGATTCAACCAGTGTGACAAATCCGTTTGGTACTGATGATGTTTGGGGTGGAAAAAAGAAAACAAGAAAACACAAAAAAAACGTCAAACAAAAAACAAGAAAACACAAAAAAAACAATACATATAAGAAAAAGTAAATAGCGAAAAAAATATATAAATTTAACAATCTATATATTTTAAATGACATCTAAACAAAAAGAGTCGACAATATTATTGTCCATTGATGTGAAACATGATCAAATGTTAGCACATTTTCAGAATTTGGAAATAACAGTAATACCGAAACTGGAAGAAGAGAAGGGCAAACTTAAAAATGAACTCAAAACTTTGCAAACAGCAAATATAGACCGTTATATGGAAATTAAGGATCATATTAAAGAAATCAACGGAAAAATTAAAGAACACAAAAAAGAGAAAAACAATTATTTTTTGGAAAATTCCCAATATGTATTTAATTATTTCGAAGAAAAACAAAAAATCAATAATAACGATAACAATCAAACAAGCACAGTGATTAATTCGTTTTTCAAAATCAAAGCCAAAAATAAAGAATCGTGTGATTTACAAGATCAAAAATACAGTGAATCGAAGCAAATGTATAAAAATTATTGGAAAAATGTTCACGAAGAAAAACTCGCAACAACAGATTATGTGTTGCATTGTGATATTTGTATTTTTTGCAATGAAGGTGAATTTATTGCACAAGAAGACGAAGGAATATTAATATGCAATAATAAAGTGTGTGGAAAATTCATTACGCACATTGTAGATGGTAATAAACCATCAAACAAAGAACCACCAAACGAAGTATCCTATACAGCATATATTCGATTAAATCATTTTAAGGAAATATTGGCGCAGTTTCAAGCAAAAGAAACCACACAAATACCGGACGAGGTGATTGACGCAATTCGCAATCGCATAAAAAAAGAACGCATTATAGATAAGTCACAATTAAATTATGGTAAAATGCGAGAAATCTTACGCAAATTAGGATTAAATAAATATTTTGAACATATTCAGTATATAAACTCTATATTTGGAATTAAACCGCCAATAATGAACGAGGAATTGCACGAAACATTATGTGTGCTATTTATTGAAATACAAAAACCGTGGGCGATTCACTGTCCCCTGAATCGCACGAATTTTTTCAATTACACATACACATTATATCAATTATGTGTATTGCTAGACCAAGACCAGTATTTACCATTTATACCAATGATGAAAGACCGAGAAAAACAGTTAGAACAAGATATGATTTGGAAAGATGTATGTAAAACGTTGGATTGGCAGTTTTTCCCTACTGTCTAATGTTTTTAAACAATGTATATGTTCCAAACAAAAATAATGATATTTGCAATACAATTACGACTTGAGGAATTAACATCCATTTATCCAATGATTCTGATGCGTCGGGATTTTCTTTGTAGGCGTGCAATAATGATTTCATGTCATCCAAAAAATAGTAATTAATAATAAATGCGATTAGATTAAACATCAAACCAACAATAATCAATCCAATATTATAGGATTGAGATTTACCTCTATAATAACGGCTATATCCAAGAGCGCCAAATGAAATAGATGTATAAAGCCCTACATTTCTTAATGTCGTGTGATAAAACATAATAATATTTTTATGAGTATCGTCCATTATAATATTTATATACTAATTAAATATTATATTTTATTTAAGCCACACGGGGGAAACCAACAAGGTTGGCGCCAATACCGAAACCGGCACCAGTGCGAGCAGTAGAACCCATTGCAGGAATAAAAACATCGAGGATGCTAAATGTGGCCGCAGCTACAAGGGCAATAATAACAACTTCTTCAATATTAAGTTGTTTCTTGGGCACGGCAAATGCAACAATGGCAACAACAATGCCTTCAACTAAGTACTTAACAACACGCTTAACGAGTTCTTGGAAATCAAACACACCGTTCATTTTATATTATATAAATACAAAATAATTCTAAAATATAATATAAATAAAAGATTACAGATAATATTATATGTCAGGTTTTGAAAGAAAAATGATTGACGGAAAAGCAAATCCTAAATATGTTGACCTATGTGATGAAGATGCCCCCATTGCCGGACAAAAATTCACGTGTTTGTCATTTGTTTCTCCTGAAAATATACTAAAGCGTCGTGAGCAATTCTTATTTGAAGAATTTGTAAAATCGTGGGATTTTACTAAATCAATGTCTAAATTTTTTGATTTTATTCATTTTATGTCTTACAAATATAACCTAAATGTTGAAACGACCATTGAGGATTTTAATGAATTTGTAAAGGATGAAAAGGACAATCTTAAAAAGATGACAGTGGAAGATGATTATAAAACATTTATGGATAAGAATGAAGAGCGTCTAAATGAAGAGTTTAATCGTAAAAATGTATTTCAAACTTCTGTGCGTGGATTAAAGGTTCGCGGTGTTTATAATACACAAGAAGAGGCGGAACACCGATGCAAATCATTGCGTGACATTGATCCGAATCACGATATTTTTGTAGGTCCTGTTGGTATGTGGATTCCTTGGGATCCGGATGCGTATAAAACGGGTCGTGTTGAGTTTATGGAGGAGGAACTTAACCAACTACACAGTGAGAAAATGAAAAATGAAACGAAAGCCAAAGACGAATTTGAAAAGCGTGTGCGCGAAACAAAGAAAAAGGCAATTGAAGATAATATTAAAAAGGCGGAAGAATCTGGAAATGTATTAACTCAGACCATTGATGATGATGGTAATTTAACCGGTGTAACAGAAACTGTTGATTTTGAGAGTCGCGAAGTAGCCACAGAAGATGGCATTAAAGAGCATAATACTGAGGTAATGAAAAAAATCGTAGATAACACTACCAAGGAAGATTAAATCTTTTTTATATTATATAAAAATAACGTATATTTTTATATAATGGAGTTATATCGTAAAATTATTTACCGTGTATTAAAATGTAAAAAAGATTACGAGCCAATAAATTACGACGATGAATTTATAAAATATATGAATTTAACAAATGAGATGTCCAATAATGAAACAACAAGTGATTATGATTATACAAGGGCAAAAAATGTATTTCTAGATATTTGTATCCATAAAAATAATTGCGAATTTGAAGATAAATTTGGTTTTTATAAAGACAAAATTCAAAATCCATTTATTTCTGATAAACAGCGATTATACATAGAAAGTATATTCTGTGAGATACAAAAGTGTTATTTTAGATTATTAAGATTTCGAGAATTATTCAAACACAAATATTATAAAACGCAAATAAATGTGGATATGGGATTTACAGAATTGAATGAAAACGATAAAAATGTCATTTCTATAGTACAAAATAAAAAAAAATATTTATTTAAAATCACTGACTTATTTAAATTGTTAAATGATAAAATGACACTAGGAAATGATTATTTTATTACATCCAGTCCTATTAAGAACCCATACAATAATATTTTATTTTCAAAAGCGGATTTATATAATTTTTATTTTAAGATGAAATTTGATACATTATATTTCAACGAAGTTCTTCATCAGTTTTTTAAAGTTAATTTTAATATTTACGAATTTCAAGAACATAATATGACATTATTAAAGGAAAATATGATAAATGATAAAGTACGCAATATGTCAAGTAATATATTATACCAAAAAATATTGAAAATGATTGAGTTTATTAATAATGAAATATATTCTGATATGTATAAATTATGTATTTCCTCCGATTTCGACAAAAAAATAGTAATTGACGCATTTACCCCATATTATCGTTTATATTTATTAATGAATTATAGTAATGATTTTTTCAAAATAAATTATTATGAAAGTTTGTTTTTTTATAAAATGAAAAAATTTATATTGCATAATAATCGTTTTGGTAGAATGAAAAACTCATATCACTATAATAAATCGCGCAGAACAGCTGTAGATGATAAGTATATAAATTTCTATGAAGAAGAACAAAAGGAAGAATTTAATGAAAATCACGTGCAAATTATTAAACGAAAACGTATTTATGAAACGGTATTCAAACGAGATGCGGGCATTTTTAGAAGAGCGTCACGAATTATAAACTCCGATAGCAGTGACAGTGAAGATGATGATGGTATTAATGTTATTGTAAATAATAACAATAACATAAACAATGATTTAGTGGATACTGAAAGTGAAAGTGAAAGTAATAATTCAATAGATACAAATGACAGCGACTAACCAATTACCATTTTGTCTTTTTAACATTGATTTGTGGTCCTTTACTTTTTTTACGTGATTTATTTGGGTCATATTCTTCGTCTTCATCATCAGAGTTAATGCCCTTTGATAATTCCCAAAACTCTTTTGAGCCCAATCTAAAATCCGGTCGTGTTTCCGCCTTATACCAAAAAATCTGGTCATTTAATTTATTGGATTTCGCATTATTATTTATAACTAAACATTCATAATTTTCTGTTGTTTGATCCATTACAGCACTAAATGATTCCAATGTTGGAAACATGGAGGCATAATTCTCCCATATACGCTTTCTATTTGTCATATATGGTTCTCGAAGTAAAAAAACATAATCTATATTTGTTCGAAGATTAGGAGGAATACCCAATGGATATTGCATTGTAATAATTAACATTACTTTCCAGTGACGACCATTCATAAATAATAATCGCATTAATTTATCACGTGTCCACGACTGATCATACAAACAATCATCTAATATTGCAAATGTACGAGGGTCAACCCGACTACGACCATAAGACGCTTCTTCCTTTTTCATTTGTTTTAAAACGGCCTTTTGTCGTCTTAAAATATTTTCTATTAAAATGCTACTATATTCTTCGTGAATAAATAATTTAGGTACGTGTTGTGCATAAAAACCATTACCGGCTTCTGTTCCCGAAATTACCGTCCCGACTGGAATATCTTGATGATGATATAATAAATCGCGAACCAAGAAAGATTTACCAGTATCACGACGCCCAATCATAACAATTACTGGCCCTTTATTTTCATCCGGTTTAAATGTAATATTACGCATATCGAATTTTTTTAGTTCCAAAGTCATTATAATATTACATATGATGATTTTTACATTTTTATAACGAATGTGTTTAATTTAGTATTTTATTAAATAGTTTTACATTATTAGAACAAATGACTAAATTTAGTATTGAATTATTGGAAAACCCAATAGTAACCCCCGAAAGATGGGTAAACAACACCGAGGACTATAATCCTTATGAACTCGAAAGTTTAATCGCATACAACCCTTGTTATAAAGAATATAATAATAAAAATTTCACCCACGCTCAGTTTAATCATAAATACCACTTATACGACAATAATACTGTTGTCGATGAGCATAATGAGAAATTAGAAAAACAAATATTCTTTAAATATGCTCCTCTTTTAGACCCTTGTCATTATATGATTGGTAAATACAAGCACGACCAACATTTAAAAGAATTACCTTACTACAAAAATGATAATCTACATTATAAAATTAATTCTATTCACAATGCTTCTTATGTTGACAATATGTGCTGTGTACTAATAAACAAACTTAAAGAACATTATAATTTTTTCAATAGTGTAGAATATTATGGTTCTTACATTGGTATTCAAAAGCAATATCGTATTAACGTTATTGATGACATTGATTATTTACAATCTTATGATTTTTTTGAAAATGGTCTTGGAAAACTATTTAACACCAACATTTTCGATAAAGACACATATGCACAATATACAAACAATAATTCACTAAAAAATAAACCCTCTTTAAATATTGAAGACGATAATGTAACGATTGATGTAGAAACATTAGAAATAGATGACACTTTAAATAATGAAAAATCTCCTCTCGACCTTGTTTATGAAAATGACGTAAATGACCACCACAGTGTAAGTGATAATAGTATTGTATCAGATTCTGATGAAGACAATATTAGCAATGAAGATTCAGATAATGACGAAAACGACGATGAAACCATTTCTGATGATGAAGACAGCGATGAAGACAGTAGTATAGAAGAAGAACCATTGTATGCATATATTAATGATTTCCCGGTTCAAATGATATGTCTTGAAAAATGCAATAATACGTTTGATAGTTTATTGGCAAATAATGCAATCGACGAACACCAAGGACGTTCTGCTTTATTTCAAATTATTATGATTTTACTTACATTTCAAAGGGCATTTAACTTTACACATAATGATCTTCACACAAATAACGTTATGTATGATGAAGTGGATTATGAATTTATTTATTACCTTTATAATGACAAAACATACAAGGTACCAACATATGGTCGCATATATAAATTAATTGACTTTGGTAGAGCCATTGTCACTTACAATAAGATTACATATTGCAGTGATAGTTTCAAAGAAGGCGGCGATGCACATACACAATACAATTTTGAACCCTTTTATGATTCTTCCAAGAAGAAAATAATGCCGAATTACAGTTTCGATTTGTGTCGTTTAGGTTGTTCCATTTATGATTTTATAATTGATAGTGAAATGAAAACATCCACAATGAACGACCTTCAAAAAACGATTGCACGTTGGTGTAGCGATGATAATGGCAAAAATATATTATATAAAAAAAATGGAGAAGAACGTTATCCGAATTTTAAATTATATAAAATGATTGCCCGTCAAGTGCACAATCACACTCCTGCTGCACAATTAGAACAAGAATTCTTTAAAGTATATGAAACAACTGAAAAAATCACTGATTCTACACATACATTTAACATAACTAATGTTGATAGTTATGTATAAATTTTATTTTATAACTATAATATAAAATGAACACTGAAAAAAAGAAAAGTATAAAAATCAAGATTAAGAAGAATAAAACAATGAAAAAACGCAAAGGGGGTAATATTTCAATGTTTGCACCTATTGCTATTGGAAGTGTTGCTGTAGTAAGTTCACTTGTAAAAAAAAATAAAGTATGTTATAAAGGAAAAACACATAATCAAAGTAATTTCGAAAGTTTAATGAATAACTCCGATGCTGTTAAAAAATGTCCGCCAAAAGTAAAATATGGACGCTGTAATACGTGCAAGAAATTATCGCGTTTTATCGACGAAGGCAGTAACGAAAAGAAAATCAAAAAATATGAGAAAAAATGCCGAAAATGTCGCGGTAATCGCAGTACAAAATGTAATTTCAAAGAATATGTAAAATATTCGGGTGCAACAATGGGTGAGTGTGGTTCATTAAAAGGAGGAGACAGTTATTCTACAAAAAACCCCCCAGGAAGACCATTAAAACCCCAAGATAGACAGTTCTTTTCAGATAAGAAAGATAAAATGCAAGAGGCAATAGCAGCCGCTCAAATGTGGGGGTATTACACAGATGTTGAAAATCCCACAATTCCAGTAATAAACAGTAGAGTTATTGCATATGTAGATAAAAACGACGAGGTATATACATTGGGAAAAAAGAAAAAATTTGTTGGAACGTATGATAAAGATGGAAATATTGTAGACAAAAATGGAAAAGTAATCGGAAACATTGATAATGCTGGATTATTAAAAAACAATGATGATTATTTAAGAACGATGAACGAAGCTGGTATCGAAATGGATATGAATGATGAAGAAAATGGGCCTCTAACATTTGGAGGAAAAAAACGGTCTCAATAATTGCACCACATACATTTTTTATGTTTAACAGCACAACTCTCACATAAACGGGGTATTAAATATAAATAGCCAAATGGGTTTGATACATGGTCTGGATTCGAATAACCATTTACACGTTTTTGTTTACATAATTTACAACTCCCTCTACAAGGAGATAACGGTGTTTCTATTAATAATTCTATATGATTATTACAAACATATCTGTGTAATGAATTCCGCATTGTATATTATATTACATTATATAATATACACTTTGTTACTCTTTTTCTGCAATATTATTATTTCAAATATTTTTCTATAAATTCCTCTGGTGTAAAAATAGGAATATTCATTTCACGCGCTTTGATTATTTTATTAGACGTTTCTTCTTTTGATTTTGTTATTAACGCAAAGGTATTTTTAGATATGTTATTTTCCAATTCAGCTCCGTAAATCGGCATTTTTTCAATAATTTCCTTTGAACGAACTTTTGTCATTACTATTTTTTTGCTAAATAATGGATTTGTTTTATCCATCACACGTTCGGCAGTGGTAGTCATCATATCTTCGGTAGGTGGTTCTTCATATTTGTATACAAGTTTACATTGACGCATAAACTCTAAAATCGAACCAATATTTTCCACAAATGTTTTGGCATTTTCAGGACCAATACCATCTATTTGACGTAACATTAATACTTTCTCTTCTGGTTTTTCAGTCATATTCAAAATATTGGGATATTTTTCCATAATTGGTTTCAGTTTACGTTCGCCCATACCACGGCCCATTTTACCAGATGCCGCCATTATTTTAACCAATGAAGCAGTTTTAATTTTTTCTTGAATGCTTTCGTATATTTTTTTGGCGAGTTTTTCTTTGAAACCATCTACATTCAAGAAATCTTCTTCTTTCATTTCTAATATTTTACATATAGAATTGTAACCAGCAGCAATCAACCGTTTTACATTTCCAGACGATAAGCTTGCAACATCCAAACTTGTGAAAAATATAGTAACCGTCTTTTCTAACATTTCACTATTTCCCTCTTTATTTGTCAACATTATATCAACGTGTGTAGATGTCCAGCTATATTCAACATCGGGCATTTTGGGCTTTTCGGCGGGAGTTGTGACTTCTTTAATATAAGGAATTACATCACCACTTCGAATAATCTTAATCAATGCACCAACACCAATTTTATTTTTCTCGATGAAATCACCATTAAAGCCAGTTGCATATTCAATCTTTACGCCACCAATATTAATGGGTTCAATGCGAACACGGGGTTTCAAATATCCACTTTTGCTTACACTCCATATTACGTCTACGACCTTTGATTCAGCTTCTTGATCGCCCATTACCATTTTAAATGCAAAAGAATGATCTGGATTTTTATTTGCTCGTTTATAAATAGCATCATCACTTACAATGACACCGTCTATTTCAAACTTATAATTCATTCTCCAATCAACTAATAATTTAGATAAACTGTCATTATTTATTTCTTTTATAGTTTTATTTTGAACAACGGAGAACCCTTCTTCCGTCATCGAAGACATTTGTTTACTTGGTATCATTTCAGGTTGTACCTTTTCATAAACAATGAATTCCACGTCTTTGACCTTTGCATCCAACTTTTTACTGTTTACTATACCGGCAACTAAATTACGACCATTTGAGAACTCCTTCTTATATTTATTTTCAAATATATCCTTTGCAATAATGAATTCTCCACGTACAATGACGTCTTTGACATCAGGGATTTTAATGTGTTTCAGTAAATGAGATACATCTTGACCGATGCTACCGTTTCCACGAGTAAATAATTTACGTTCTCCATTTAAAGCATAATATAATCCACTTACACCATCTAATTTACACGAAAGTACATATTGTCCTTTATATTTCGCTTTCCAGTTATCAATTGCATTTGTAGATGGTTTTATTTTATCCATAGAAGGCATATTTACAGGAAGGTCTACTTTATTTTTTTCAATAGGAGCACCGACATCTTTTAATACGGGTGCATCGGGATGTTTACGTTCCAAATATTCCTTTACAATGTCATATTCATTGTCGGTTAATACAGGTGTATCTTCCTTTTTCATATAAGAATGAAACTGTTTGTTTGCTAATTCTACCATTGCATTTATTTCATTTTCTGAAAGTGTTTCTAAATAAGACATTCCATTTGTTTTAAAGTCGTTCATACGTTGTAATACATCTTTCTTTTTTAATTTCATTACTTTATCTTCCGATTTATTTTCTAACTTCTTTGTCTTATTATTTTTTTCTCCTTTTGCCGGTCTTCCACGTTTTTTCTTGGTTTTCATCACCGGTTCTAAAACAATGGGTTCTTCTAATACAATAGGTTCTCCATCTTCTATTTTATTTTCTATTTTTTCTGTTTCATCAACAGGTAATATACTTTCTACTATTGTTTCTTTTTTTGAAATGGGTTCTTTTGTTTGTAACATTGTTTCATTTTCACGAATGGTTTCTTCTAATATTTCAGGTAATTTATTTGTATCTTTTATTTTTTTATCCTTTCTAACGGTCTTATTTTTACTTCCCTTAGGACGACCCCGTTTCTTCTTTGTTACCGTTTGTTTTTCTTCCACCATTGTTTTTTCATTTGCAACATTATCTTCTACTATTGTAGGTGCTTCTTGCATATAAATATCTTCAACGTCCAATGGTTCATCTATTTCGTCATTAATGGTTTTGATACTTTGGGTTCTAGGTTCTCCAACGGTGGATTCTTCAATATTTAAAATGGGTTTATTTGACCCCGTTTTATTTTGCACCACTTGCTTCTTAAGTGTCTTATTTTCGGCGGTTTTCTTTATTTTTTTCACGGCTAATCCATTTTTTCGTTGAATAGGTTCTCTATATTCCAATTCTAGAAAGTTAAAAATATCTTTTTCTTCTGTAAAATTAGTATCTACCTTTTCTCCTTTGGGTTTTCCCTTTTCTTTAATGGACAATCCGTGCTCATTTAAAGTGTATCCCATTTTCAATGCTTGTGCACGCATGACAGTATTAAAATCTTTACTTCCGGTAAAATATAAAATAGCAAAAGGATATTCTTCAATGGGTGTATACAAAAAATCTACACGACGTGCAATACTTTTATCATTTAACTTTGTAATCACTAGTGTTTTCGTAGGTCCTTTTGACAATACTTCCACTATTACATTTGTATTGATTAATTTATCGATGAAGTTCTTATATACGTCCTTATTTTTCGAACTAATAAATATATCAATATCTCCCGATGTTTCAGCACCTCGACGATAACTTCCAACAATAATAAACCGGCTATCTTCTTCTTTGATTTCGTCAAATACGTCTAAAAACTGTTTTTCGTATGTTACTATTTCACTGCGTGGTATGCGTTGTAAAATATCTTCATAATATTTCAAACCTTTTTTTTGTACGTCATTTAACAATTTGGGGTCCGATTCTAATTTTTTACGTAAATCAACAATAGATGTAATGCCTTTATTGACTAATATTTCAGCATTTTTGGGGCCTACACCGTGAATATTTGTAAGTGCTTCTAATAAATCATATTTTGCTTTTTTCTCAGGGTCAACTACTTCTTCTTGGTGTGGATTATTGATTAATTTATCTTTCAATGTATTTACAATGCCTTTACCAATTCCCTTGACATTTATTAGTTTATCAATATCATACACTGGTTCTTCGTACATCAATAAACCCTCGTATGCCTTTTTGAATGCACTTGCACGTATTTTATTTCCTTTACGTATTGCCTTTGTTTTCTCGGTATCGAGAACCTTAAGTGCATTTTCCTTATAATCAACTTGATCCATATATTATATTTGTATATAAAATCATTTTTATACAAATTTAAAAAGTAGGTTTATCAGTATAGACCTTAGTATCTGTCATATCCAACATATTTGTTTCTGTAACAACACTAAAAAAATTACTAAATGTTTGGTAATGATTTATAAATAAATAAGAACCAACAAATGACGAAACAAATACCAAAAAACTATCACGAATTAATACCTTAATGGGTTTCATTTCCTTTTCAATAAATTTCATTTCAGCAAATTTCATTAAACTGTAAAGCAGGACAATAATAAGGGAGAAAGCAAATTCCTTTTCCATAATAAAATAGTATTATGGATTTTTTTTAATATTTTTACGAATTTATGATAATTCTTCTACGCCATCTAATATTATATCATCTAATGACGGTTCTGATTTTTTAACGGGATTTAGATCTTCAAAATCATTTAAATCAATAAGTTCTTCGCCAATTTTTAACTCGTCTTCAATATCATCGGGGTCTTGACTATTTAATTTATCTTCTAATGCTCGGTTCATACTAATTTCCTCTAAACGTTCAACTGTTTTGGGTGCTTCCACATTTTTTACATTATTGCTTTCATCTAAAACACTATCCATGTCATTAAATGTTAGTCGAGTTACTGGTGTCTCATCATCGGCATTTTTTATACCTAAAACCTGTTCGGGAGTTTTACCTGATTCAACTATTTCATTTATATGAGATGTTTCATGAACGACCTCTTTATTTTCCATAGTTTCAAGAGAACCTTCAGATGGTTTAATCTCGTTATTGGGTATGGACTCAATAAATACCTGTTCCTCTTCTTCTACTGCTTCATCCATATATGCACGAATAATCGATTCAGTTGGTATAGAATCACGAATGGCAATCAAGATACATTCTTGAATTATTACTTCCAATTCCCGATTATTCTTTTGAATTTGTAAAGGTGAAATATTCTTTTCAAATAAATAAACATTGGAATAGATTTTACGAGCACAATGAATATAAACCTTGTGAATAAATTCATCTAACTTGGGAGTGGAAATATCTATCTTCTTCTGTTTATTACCAACACGAATACATGTCAAAACCTTTAATTGAATAATGTGAACACATGTGATTAAATCTTCTAAATAATTACAGCCACTACGTTCAATAATTCGCTTTCGTTCTTCGCCAATAATTTCATTATTCCATTTGGGAATACTCTTCAAAAGTTCCTGAAAGGTCATTAAATATTTATTCAATTCGTCGTTATCAATGCACATTTTCCACGACTCATTAAATATTGATTTAAATCCTTCCACAACAAGAGGACTTAAAATAGAAACAAGGCGGGAACACCACTCGTTCCGTGATTCGTGCAGGTTTGATATGACAAAATCGTCCATATATAAATATACTATTTCTATTTTTTTATATTAACTTTTAAACGAAAATAATAATAATTTAATAAATGTAAAAACAATAAAGATTCATTCCTAAAATCGCGTTTCACTTTATCAAAATATAAACAAATATCTGCCATATCTCCCATATCTATTATTTTCGATACTTTAATCCATTCGATAAAATGTAAACAATTCATACCATTTACGTAAAAATAATTGCTTAACTCCAACAGATGACTATGCGTAATTATTTTATTTTTATTTAATATCACCATTTTACTATTTATTGCTTCAATATAAGCATTTAAATCATAACAATTATCATTTTTCACAATTTTCCCATTTTCTATTTGTTCGGGTACATAAATTTCACAAAAACGCGATAAAATAGGATTCAATAATTTATATTTATTTTCAACAATCAAGAAAAACCGCGTAGTATTACTAAATGTTTCTATACACCGTCTCAATGCGGATTGGGCGTCAACTGTCAAACTATCTGCATTATACAAAATAATAGATTTGAATAAATTGGTATTACTTGAACTAATATTTGCCTTTGCAAAGAACTTCAAATCTTCTCGTATAAATTTAATACCCTTACCATACGAGCAATCAGTGGATAATATATTTTCTTTTATTTGTTCTTTATTGTAGTTATAAATCTTTTGAATGAATTTATTAACTATCGATTTTTTATCAACACTATGAGTTCCGTGAAATATAATATGCGGTATGCGATTATTTATAATAAAGTTATCTAATTTTTGTTCGATTTCTTCTGACATAAACATAATAGAGTATAATATTTATATTATGTTTTCTTAATTATTTCAAGTTCCTTAGTAAATTTAAATCTCTCCAAGTACATTGTATTACGTGTTACGTTACATTTTAAACAACACAATACACAATTATCATTATTATGTCCCATTTTATTATTTACGCGTTCTAATGTCCATTGTTTTGGGTCTCTTACTTTTTCATAAAATAATATTGTTGAATGTTTACAATAAAAACATTTATTTTCTTGATTTACCATTAACTCTATAATCTTTTCTCTATGAATGAATTTTAATTCGTCAAACAAACCCTTGAGTTTGTCTTGTTGCTTGTAAGCAGACATTTTCTTATTTATTTGTTGTAATAATATAATAATATCATTGTTCTCGATATTTTCTTGTATATTTTTGACTAATAATAATTGTTGGTCACAACTGATGTTATTATTCCATAATTTATGCGCCGTTATTTTTCTATTTTTCTTGGGTTTTTCCAATACCACTATTTTTTTCTCCATAAATACACTTTTATAAATAGTATAGATATAACTATATAAATATATTATAGATATAATATGTTTGAACAAAACGATAATAACGATGAAGCAAAAACATTATTAGAAAAAGACACAACTGCTAGTGTTAATAAATCATGGAATAAACTCGAAAAAAATATTAAGATAAAACTATTAAATGCATATGCTAACGATTTTTGCGCAGCAAATAGTGAAATCTTGAAAAAATACTTTATTAATTGTATTGCGCAAAATAGATTAACAAAAATTACAGATGTTATTTATAATAAAGAAACAATGAAAATTACAGATATACCTGGACTATATTATAATAATAATAATCATAACTTTTCTATACGTAATGACGGAAAGAAAAGTATGTTGTCGAGTTTAACTCCAAAAAAAAACAAAACAAAGCGCAATAATGAAAAAGAGGCAAAAAATTGAATTAGTAGATATTAAAAATATAATTTAATATATACTATATGGATTTAGAAGAAAATAACGAATTAATGCAGGACGACGACAACAGTGTATCGATTGATGGTGAGAATGACTTGGAATGTGTTTATGATACAATAAATACATTGATTGACGAATCTTTTGTCAAATATTATTCACATAATTATAAGAAAAATCTCGAAACGTGTCTTGATGTTATGTTTGGCGAAGTGGACGCCTATCATTATAAACAACATATTAGTAATGTGCTTCTTTATAATGATATTCCCGAATACACTATACCATTAAACACTAATACGGAAAGTAATGCGACTGAAAGCACAATTGAATTACTGAAAAGCAAACCACAACCAGACCAAAAAAGCGATGAATGGTATATTAAACGTAAAAATATGATGACAGCAAGTAATCTATGGAAAGTATTTAAATCTGAATCTACGCGAAATAGCATTATATATGAAAAATGCAATGTGAATTCTAAACCACCCCAATATTATGGTGGTCCGATGGAGTGGGGCAATAAATATGAACCTGTTAGTGTTATGTTATATGAATACGAATATAAAACAAAGGTCGATGATTTCGGTTGTATTACTCACGACAAATATGAATATATAGGGGCATCTCCTGATGGGATCAACGTAGACGTTGATAGTTCACGTTATGGTCGTATGTTGGAAATCAAAAATATTGTAAATCGTGAAATTACAGGGACTCCAAAAGAAGAATATTGGGTTCAAATGCAAATTCAAATGGAGACGTGTAATTTAGATTATTGTGATTTCTTTGAAACTCGATTTAAAGAATATGAAACCGAACAATTATTTTATGAAAATGATGACAAGCTCTATAAAGGTGTAATATTGCAATTTATTAAAAAACCATCTTTGCTTCAGGATAACAATGATGATGGTTACAAACCTTTTTATGTATATCAAGATATTAACCAAACAATAAATAAAGAAAGTATTGAATTATGGATTGATGCAAAACAAATTGAATATACCAACAGTCATGTACTTATAAAAAAATATTATTATTATTTAGATGAAATGAGCTGTGTTTTAGTTAAGCGAAATAAAAAATGGTTTGAAATTGCGGCTCCGTTAATAGAAGATACTTGGAATACAATATTAATGGAACGTGAAACTGGATATGAACATAGAGCAACAAAACCACGAAAAAAAGTCGTTATTGAAAGTTGTGACAATAATAATAGAATTATTCACAATCTTGCTGTAAATAATGTAATTGAAACAATTAAATTATGTTAGTTTATCTATTTTCGATGAAACCCGAATGTATATTTCCAGTATTTGTAAAATGGTTCATTAATACATCATCTAAATCATTTTCATCGGTTATAAATGGTTCTTCGTTTATTGAGTGTTGTATGCCTTCGTTAATGGATTCTATATTATTTATACTATATATATTAGTGAACCGAAATATATTCATTAAATTACTTATACTAAATGTGTTTGCTTGTACTGTATTATTTACCTCCTCTGTAATTGTTTCAAACTCTATATTTTCATATGAATTATTGCGCACTAATCCAACATAAGTAATTAGCACTTCACGACACATAGGACAAGTAAACTCTTCTTTTTTTTGTGCAACACATATTTTATTTGATTGTAACATACAATCTAAACAAAAACAATGATTACATTTTGTTACACAACTATTTTTATATTCTAATTCTTCATAGCATATAGAACATATATTTTCTTTTCTTTTATTTTCCCAATATAATAATGCATTATTAACTAATTTATTTATCTGCACACTACACCGAAAACCACAATATACATTAATACGCTTTAACAATGGTAAACTCATTTTATCGAATTTCGGACATTTATGAGAATCCATTATAAAATTGACAAGTTCTTCGTCAACATCACATTGAGATATGATATGTTGGGAAGATCTACAATAACTACATTTGGGCATAAATATATTTAATTATTATTTAAATATATTAAAAAATTCATTTTTTTACGTTACATACTTTAAATTTATAATTATCATACATTTCCAAAGAAGAATAATGTTCGTCAACATTCCATTTTTGTTTGTTTAAAAAACGAATTACTTCGTCGTCTAAAAATACATTGGATGTAAAACATCCATCCGCATGACTCCAGTACACTTTATCTACTTCGTGCAAGTAAGATTTATATACTTGGGCACCACCGATTATCCACACTTGGGAATTCTCTTTTTTATGCCTTTCTATGTATTCATATATTTCTGCCTTTGTTGACTTGATTACAACATTGTCATATTTCGTATTCTTATCCATTGTTGTAGATAAAATAATATTTGTGCGATTTGCTAATGGCCGTTTATTTAATGATAACCATGTTGTTTTTCCCATTACAATAAAATTATTTCCTTCACCTGATGTAAGTCGCTTAAATCGATGTAAATCATTTCTTAAGTTCCAATTAGGTAACGATTCATTAAAACCAATGCCATATTTATTATCACAAGCAAATATCATATACGCGGGACACGAAAACGTATTTTTCATATATTTATAAATATATATAAATATATTTTTATACTGTTATTAAATAGTGTTTTATGTCGTCATTTGTTGATGATGAAGCTGAAATGTTTGTTACCAAGCGCAATGGTGCGAAAGAAGTAATTTCTTTCAATAAGATTCTAAATCGTGTCAAGAAAATAGGCAATGAAGAAAACGTAAAATTAAATTACACCACATTGACAATGAAAGTGATTGACCAATTATACGATGGTATTACTACTTGCCAAATAGATGAATTAATGGCAGAGCAATGTGCATCTATGTGTTCGATCAGACCCGAATACAATATTTTAGCAAGTCGTCTTATTGTATCAAATCATCAAAAAAATACAAAATCGTCATTTTATACTGTTATGAACAAGCTTTATAATTTCAAAGATAAACACAACAAACTTAGTCCAATGGTTACAAAGGAATTCATAGAAACAGTTAATGCAAATAAAGAAGTATGGGAAACATTGATTGACCACAGCAGAGATAATTTAATTGATTATTTTGGATTTAAAACATTAGAACGTGCTTATTTAATCCGTATTAATAAAGTCATTGTCGAACGCATACAGCATATGTGGTTACGTGTCAGTATTGGCATACACGGAAATGATGTGGAAAGTGTTAAACAAAGTTACACCTATTTAAGTCAGAAATATTTTACACACGGGACCCCCACGTTGTTTAATGCTGGTACTCCACATCCTCAACTCAGTTCGTGTTATTTGATTGGTATGGAGAATGATAGTATTGATGGTATTTATAATACATTAAAAGATTGTGCATTAATTTCAAAATGGTCAGGTGGTGTTGGTTTACATATTCACAATGTTCGCGCATCAGGTAGTCATATTCGGGGTACAAATGGTGTTTCCAATGGAATTGTTCCTATGCTCCGCGTATTTAATAATACGGCCAAATATGTTGACCAAGGTGGTGGAAAACGTAATGGTAGTTTTGCGATTTATTTGGAACCTTGGCACGCAGACGTTGAAAACTTTTTAGAAATGCGCAAAAATCACGGTGACGAAGAAATGAAAGCCCGCGACTTATTTTATGCACTTTGGATTCCTGACCTCTTTATGAGGCGTATTAAAACCGACGGAAACTGGACTCTTATGTGCCCCGATGAATGTCCTGGATTAAGTGATGTTTATGGTGAGGAATTTGATATTCTTTATCAACAATATGAGTCATCTGGAAAAGGACGCAAAACAATGAAAGCTCGCGACCTATGGTTTCGAGTATTAGATAGTCAAATGGAAACCGGCACTCCATATTTACTTTACAAAGACAGTGTAAATCGTAAATCAAATCAGAAAAATGTGGGTATTATTAAATCGTCTAATCTATGTACTGAAATAACAGAATACAGTGACGGCGATGAAACCGCTGTATGTAATTTAGCCAGTATTGGATTGCCTGCTTTTATTGAAACTGATACAAGTGGAAATATGTTTTATAATTATGAAAAACTCCATGTTGTGTCAAAAGTTGTTACACGCAATCTTAATAAAATCATTGATGTTAACTATTATCCCACTCCCAAAACACGCAAAAGTAATATGCGTCATCGCCCGGTTGGTATTGGTGTTCAGGGATTAGCCGATGTTTATTTTAAAATGGATATACCCTTTCATAGTGAAGAAGCCAAAATAATCAATTTCAAGATTTTCGAAACTATTTATCACGCGTCAGTTGAATGTTCAAACGACATTGCAAAAGAACGTTATGATTTTATTGCTGAGAATTATTACACTAAGCAAAATATTGACCGCGAAGCTTATACTAATATTTTCCAAAAAGAAGAACACGACTTTATGTGGAATCTTATGGATAAAAAATCATCCTATGTAGGTGCATATGAAACATTTGATGGTTCGCCAGCGTCACAGGGTATACTACAGTTTGATTTATGGGAAGATTTTGACCATAGTCGTTTATCATATGATTGGGACTGTTTAAAAGAAAAAATCAAAAAATACGGTATGCGCAATTCATTGTTAATGGCACCAATGCCCACTGCATCTACATCCCAAATATTAGGAAATAATGAATGTATTGAACCTATTACTAGCAACATTTATAATCGCCGCACTATTGCAGGGGAATTTATTGTTGCGAATAAATATATGATGAAAGATTTAATTGACCTGGGTGTATGGAATGAAGACATCAAAAATAATATTATTGCCAACCACGGTAGTATTCAGCATATTGAAAATGTTCCTGACGTTATTAAACAAAAATACAAAACTGTATGGGAAATACCAATGAAGCACGTCATTGATATGGCAGCCGACCGTGGAGTATTTATTTGTCAAAGTCAAAGTTTGAATTTATGGTTGGAAGACCCGAATTATAGTAATTTGACGTCGATGCATTTTTACGGTTGGTCCAAGGGATTAAAAACGGGAATTTATTATCTACGCCGACGTGCTGTACATCAAGCACAACAGTTCACCATTGAACCGGAAAAAAAACAACATAATGTTGAAGAAGAACACGAAGTATGTGAAATGTGTTCTGGATAAATTAAGATATAACTGTAAAAATACATTTTCTTTTTCTTTTGCACATTTGAATTGACCGGAACTTACATTTTCATTGTCGTGTTCATTGTTTCCTCATCCGAAATACATTCTAATATACAACCCGAATCAATACCATATATCGTGTCATCCATTGACCAACCATTTGCTTCCAATATATCTTCCTCCAAACTATATTCTTCTTCACTGTCATAATTTTCTTTATCATCTTGTTCGCAATACATAAGTCGATGTATTTCCCGTAATTCTTTGTCAGTATATGAGGATTCATTTTTTATTTCGTCGTACCGATCACATCCTTCTTCTAATTCTTCACAGCAACAACTATAATCATTTAAAACAATTTGCTCTTTTTTTAATAATTCTTCTTTTTCTTCATTGTTCAATGTTACTTCAAATGTACCCCACCAAAAATAAGTAGTTACAACAACTGTCACGCGTTTTCCATTTGATAATACATTTATCCAATGCTCTGCTTGATATGTCGATTTTTTGTAATCGGCTGTTAAACGATATACTTTTTCCGTATTTTCCATTATACAAATGTTATATTTGTATAATTGTAATGTGTCTTTGTCATTCAATTTTATTACAAAGTAAAAAATATTGAATAAATATACATTTCATTTATGTTCGAGGGATTAGTTTGTCGAACTCTGGATTATCCATATTTTTAGCCATTTTTAGATAACATCGCAAGCAAACCAAACTATCTACATAAGAATTATGCAAATTCTCAGGACGATATTGAAATAAATATTCGTATAGTTCAATTAGTTGTGGCCATTTTCTATATTTTTCACCGGGTTTTGTTTTGGATTCTACCATTATATTACATATTTCTATACCGTTTTTCATTGTGCAATATGTCGACATCTCCGCACGTTCCATATGTGTTTTATTAAATAATGTAAACACATAAGGCATTGTATTTGTTATATGATTATGATTACGACATAATTCAGCCAATACCATTGTTCGGTCGAAATTCACGTTATGACTAACAATTACATCACTTTGACTATATAAATCATAAAAATCCTTTAATGCATTTAAAATTTTTATTCCTTTTTTACATTTTTCACGTGTAATACCAGTTAACTCAGTAATTTTAGGGCTTATATCTACAGTTGAATCCACATCTATATAATTATCGCTTTTTTTGATGATTTTGTTTTTATTAACGTCATACAGCAAATAACTGAATTGTAAAATATGAGGATATTCATTTATTGTATGTGTTGTCATTTTAACATTTTTGGGCAATAACCCGGATGTTTCCACATCAAATACCAATACTTTATTTGCACCTTTCATTGTTTATTCATTCTCAAAAATAGTTCACATTAATCAATTTTTTATATGTACGCATTCTATATAACACTTATAAAAATATGACATCTACGAAAAAAATAAACAAAAAAACATTAGATAAAAATAAAACAAAAAAACATAAGATAAATAATAAAGGTGGATTCGATATTGGCGATATGCATATCAAAAAGAACTTAGAAAAGGCACGAGATTATTTTAAACCTCACGAAAATGCGGGAAAAAAATGTGATGATGTTAATGATTGTATATTGCAACCAAACAACGGAAATATGGCAATCCCCGACAACAGCATTGATTGTATTGACGGAAATTGTCGCACAAAAAGTATCAAAGGTACTGCTGCAAAAGTATTAAATAATAGATTAAAAGATTTAACTAGTGGTTTTACTACTTTTTTTGAAGGTAAAGAATCAAAAACAGAAGAAGGTAACGAATCAGATACAGCTAAAAACGTCCAACAAGGATTGTTACAAGAACAATGTAATATAACAGGCAAGCATATTGTTGCATTGTACAATATAGGAAATACGACTCAATGTTTGGTATATGATAAGGAACACGGTATAATAAAATTAGTAAAAAAGGGAGAAGAAAATAGTAATCTCATTACTATACCAGAACATAGTAATGCAGATGCTATATTAGAAGATATACAATTAAAAAATATGTTGTTTCAAGACATTATATATGACAATTTGCAAAATATTGACAAAAACCAAAATAATTTAAAACAAATTCGCCAAAATATGTATAAAAGTGTAGAACAAAAAATTAAAGAAAAAATTAATATTAACACTAATATTGACAATATAACTATTTTAAACAAAAAAGTATTACCAGACCAATCATCTAGTAAATCATCAGATGAAAAAGATAAACAAGATAAAGAATTATTAAATGAAATAAATGATATAAATATTGTTAAAAAAAACAATAAAGGCAACCCTAATATTATTTCACAAGCAAAAAATGCTTGTATAAATATAAAAAATAACAAATCAAACGTAAAGAATTACAAAACATATATATCATCATTAACTCATTTTATGTTATATCATACATTTTATTTTTATAAGAAAGATGATGGAACAAGTAACACTCTACAAAACGCAATAATAAACGATATAGATAAAATAACAATTAGTATGGCTAATGTACATACTGCTATAAAACTAAGTATACCTGTTGAAAAAGGCATTAATATTACTGATGAAGAAATTTGTGATTTTTTTAGTAAACAAAAATCCCCTCTTACTCGCCAGGCAGTATATGATGTGTATACAAGTAACAAAAATGCTACTGATGATGATGCTGATGAAGAAAAATAATTTGAGGATGAAAATGAGAAACGGACACATCTGCCACTGCGTAATAATAAAATATGAATTTTAATTTTATTATTTATTTTTGATACGATGGACGTTGACCGTGTTCAACAACCAATGGTTCTGGTATTTGAAGTTTCGTCTTGTCAATTACCGATAAACTCTGTAAATTGTTCAATATAGGCACTGTTTGTTTGCGCTCATTTACAAGATCTACACTGCCTGTACCTCGCAAAAATGATTCAATATCCGCGAAATTCTGAGACATTTTCATTGGTCCCATTTGACCTACTAATAATCCATCACCAGGTAAATGTGATTGTGATGGATATGCGTTATGCTCATATAATCTATTTGACAACATATTTTCGTGCTGTGCTTGTTTTAATACATAATCTCCTTTATTATTTTTTCTCCTTGTAGATGCCATTATAAAGTATAAATATATTTTAACTTATACTTTTGTATATATTTTTAAATATTTATCATTGTTTTTATTAAAATCACTTGGATTTGTTTTATATTCCACTAAACACGCGTGAAATTCTTTTAAATTACTGTAACTCAACATCAAACTCATTCCAATATGGACGTCTTCAGATAACATTTGACTGGCCGTTTTTTTATACAATTCAATAAATAAAGGTTCATCTTTTGTAATCATATAAATATAATTCAACCCTTTATTCATCGCATCTTCATCATAATCATTTTCATCCGCTGTTTCATTATCTATATCGGTTTGCTGATCTATTGATTTTAAACTGAATAAGCTGCGAATCACATTTCGATAACTAAAATTATCATTATAATCGACCTTTGTCTCAAAATTATACATACAATAGTGTATAATTTTGTTTTTATACCGTTGAATATTTACTTCTTTTGATGTTCATCATTCATTTCGCGTGTAGAAGCACCACCACGGACCCAGCCAGATAATGCCGCTTCTTGTACACTAAACTTAGGATTTGTCGCTTTATCTTTTGCCTCCTCATCTAATGGATAAAAATGAACATTCGCAAAAGATTTCTCAGAAAGTGTTACCGGCATTTCACTGCGCTTCTCAAATATATCATCTCCGTGCATTAGCTTTGTTTCAACATCGGGGTTGACACTTCCGCGCCCCATATAAGGTACGCTCGCAAAAGGACGTTCGTGTAATTGAAGTTTTTCGTGAGCACGTTCTTCCTTTGTTTCCAAAGTAAGTAATGAATTAATATCAATCACATTTCCACTTAAACCATTACCGTGAGCTAAACCATTTGCTTGCATAATTGGTTGTTGTGTAGCAAACTTCACATGTTTATCAGACAAATCTGTGCTAAAATAATCGGATAACATATAGTTTGCAAATCGTGTGTTATGAGCCGTGCGTTGACTTTGTTCACCGATTTCATTTCCGATTCTTCCTAATCCGTTAAAATTGTATTTACTTGTTGATGCCATTATATTATACGTGGAGAAGAGTTTTTATTGTTTAATTAATAATTTGTGTGTCTAGATAAATTGCGCGCACACGCAAACTGATTGCCTTCTTTGCAAGACACCATTGAACCATAACAAAACTCAGCAAACGCTCCCTGATCATTCGGTGTTGTTGTTGATGGATTACTATTAAAAGGCCGTAAAGATTGTTCGAAATTTAATTCTTCCCCTAAACCTTTAAATAGTTTATCTGCTATTCCAGGATGATCAGGGTTGGTTTTTTGTACCATTTGTTTTGCGCTATCTATTATTTTACTTTGAACATTTTGATTATATGCCGGAGGTGCTGGTTTCTTAGATTCATCGTGGATCTCTGTCATTAACACATTTCCGAATGGATTAGTATCGTTTGGTTCACTAAATACTTCATTATAATTATTATTTTCATAACTATCATCTAAATAGTCCTGTGCAACATTAGTAAATCCTTCCTTTTCTTCTAAATTCTTACGTTGTTTATTTCTATAAAAATGCATTAAAAATATGATACCCAATGAAATTATCAACATAAATAACATCTTCGATGATGGCTGAATTAAAAATATAATTGCTGTTAACAAAACTACACTGCGTGTTACTGCATTTAACATTTGATTATATTCCATCTTTTCATTTGGAAATAATTCATAAATATAATCCGAATGGAAAATTATATTGGGGTCCTCATACCAAAAAGGAATCGCTTCATTATTTTTTTCATTGTTTTCATATCCTTCTGTTATATCACAACTTTTACAGTTCTTCTTTGTCATTATATATAAACATAATGAGATTTATATCATTATGTTTTATCTAAAATTCACGCGTGTTTCATACATTCTTTGTTAATTTCTAATGTTTCGCATTTTACTTCATTTGGTACTATTTTTAATATACATTTGGATTTCTTACCATATAATGGTCTAACACAACCGTTTTCGATTTTAGTTTGTATTTTCTCATTTACACAGCGTGCACGAAAATGTTCATATCTATCCGTTACTTCTTCAAAACTAAGTCCTGATTTTTTGCCTAACATTTTGTTTACTAATTCATGCAAATCATACACATATTTTGAGAATGTTTCTCTACTTTCCATATGTTTCATATACAACGGCAAATCTTTTAAATTCTTTTTAAAGTTTTCCCGACATTTTCCACAAGGTAATGTGTGTTTCAAATTCAAAATAAAATTACGATAATGATTTTTTTCCTCTTTTGATGGCTGGACTGGATAATTAAAACTCATTGTGTGTAACACATGCCACAATGGCGGTCCCCAAATTGTTGTTAACATACCATCATTACTCTTATAATCTTGCTGATTAAATGGTGTTTTTACTTTTTTTCGGGTTTTATTCATTGGTATTATATATAGAATATATATAATATATGAATTGCTATAATTATGAAATATACCATAACAAAAACTATTTATTTGATAACATTGATGCTACCTATGTACTGACAATGGAAAATAGTCCTCGATTAGCAAATGTGAAAAAACAATTAAGTGAATATTTTCTTACTAAAACAACATATATACAGCACAATAAAGGATACAAAAAATGTAAAAAAACATTACCACCAAACAGACAAGTCAATGTTTCTTATTTAGATTTATCACACGCCTATTTACAAGCATTTAAACACGCAAAAGAACATAATTTTAAAAACATTCTCGTTTTAGAAGATGACTTCATTCTTTCACCGGAAATTACAAATCGGACTTATATACGCGAAATAAATAATTTTATCAATTATGTTAATGCAAAAGGAGGATTACTTCAATTAGGTACAATGCCTCATATTACTATTAAACACAATAATTTTTTTAGAAAATGTATTATAACCACTGGTACACACTCAATTATATATTCACAAAAATATATAGAACGCACTCTAAAATTAGCTAATACTATCAGTGATTTTGATGTATATACCAATAAAGAAGGTAATCTTTACCGTTTTTGTTTTTTTAAACCCATAATATACCAAATATATGAAGAAACTGAAAATAGAAAACATTGGGGAAATCAATTAGGATATTTAAATAAAATGCTTTTACCAAGTACTGATGCGATATTTTACTTAACAAATATAAATAAAACCCCTGAGCCAGGTACATCTTGGTTATATAAAAATCAAGTTTTTATGTATGACTTTGCTACCCCTCTCATAATTGGGTTACTCCTTAGTTACGGCGCTTATGTAAATAACAAAACAGTACAAATGTAAAAAAAAACAAGTAAGTTATCTAACACTATTTACACCTTATCCATCATTGGTGGAGCACTTGGTATTATTTTTTCTGCATGTACTTCAGGTAAATGGGGTGGTATCTCTGCGCCTTGATATACAGACACATTTGTTATTGTTGGTGGTACGCTTGCCACTGCCGTGATTGGTAACATATCCTCGTGATCGCATTTCTCGATACACTGACTGATTAATCTATATATTACTAATATTATCAATAATATTACTACTAATATTGCTATTACATAGACATTAAAGAATGATTCTTTTTCTTCGTTTTCTTCTTCCTTTGTTTGACTTGATACATCTATAGATGTCGGATTTAATGTTGGAATAGCCGTTGGCATTTGGGTTGGTCTAGGTGTTGGACTACTGGTTGGTCTAGGTGTTGGACTACTGGTCGGTCTAGGTGCTGGACTAGGTGCTGGACTACCTGTTTCTATTGAAACACAACTATGGTCTAATTTGCAATTGTTGCAATAATTTCCCCACTGTCCGGGATTATTCCATACACTTCTATATCCCGGTATACACGTGTATCTATCGTCCGTGCATATTGCATTTTCAGGACATCTTGCTGGTATACTGTGTCCCGACCCCCTACAATCGTAACTGGATGTGCTTAATTCAAATGATAAACATTGACGTTTGTAACACCAATAGTTTCCCATATTAAAACATCGGTCACCACCTACTACTAGTTGAAACGTTAGCAAAATACTTAAAAGATGATACATTATATTATTATTTATTGATTATTCATACTTAGATAATAATCAATTTTTTTGAATTATTTTCTACAATTCGCATAATTGCATTTGAACCACTCTATTGATTTTTCAATCCCCGTAGAAATTCGTGTGAAATCGAATTCAGGATACAGTTCTAATAATTTATTATTATTTGCTGTCTTTTTATATTGACCATCACTAAACGAATCGTCAAATTCTATCATATCTTCATAATCATAACATCGAGCAATCAACCTAGCAACATTCTCAATACTTACTTCGTCTTTTTCTCCAACAGACAAAATAATAGAATCCTTTTCCTCGTATTTTTCCAATACCCACATTATCAACTCTGCCAAATCTTTCGCATAAATGAACTGACGCAATGGTTTTCCCGTTCCACGAACTATAAAGGGTTCATTATTTTCTTTTGCTATATAACATTTATGTATCAACGACGGCACTACATGTCCATTTTCCAAACTATAATTATCATTTTCGCCATATATATTTGTCGGTATAATGCAAATAAAATCGTCACCATATTGTTCTTGATATGCCTTACTTTGTACCTCCAACATTCTCTTCGCATACGCATATGCATCGTTTGAATAATGTGGTCCACCATTATGAAGCATTTCTTCATTTATCGGATATGTTGTCTTGTCTGGAAATATACACGTTGATAAACAACTTATCACCTTTTGCACTTTTAATATATGACATATTTTTAATACATTCATATTCATTTGCAAGTTTGATTCAAACATTTCTACTTTATTATTCAGATTTTTGTATAATCCACCTACATTTGCCGCTAAATGTATTACATAATCCGGTTTATGTTTTTCAAAACAATGCATTGTTTCCTCATAATTTATTAAATCACACTCTTTTGATGATAGAAACACATATTTATATTCAGAATGTTTATTATGAATTGACTGTAAAGCATTTCCTACTAATCCCGTCCCTCCTGTTACTAATATACACTTCATTATACACATTTGAATATTTAACTTTCCTCTAAAATACGAATTAAATTATTCTTTCCTCCCATAAATACATCTATCTGGTTTAGAAACACATTCATATGCACCCAATATACATCTTTCTGTGTATTCTTCGTATTTTTTTTACGGATTTAAATCTTCAAAAGTGTATATGAAAGTCATTCAAAATGTCGATATTTGTTGCGGATTGGCATGGGGTGACGAAGCCAAAGGAAAAATCGTTTCACAATTAGCAAAAAACAATAATTATGATTTTGTTTGTCGCTGGAGTGGTGGAAATAATGCCGGGCATACCGTTTATGTAAATCACAATAAATATAAAACTCATCTTATACCAAGTGGTATTTTTTATAATATACCTTCTATTATTGGACCCGATTGTGTTGTTAATATTGACAGTTTTTTCGAAGAAATCGAGTATTTAAAAAATAATGGTTTTGACACTAGTATTGTGAAAATTAGTCCAAAAGCACACATTGTTACCGATAAACACATTGAATATGATATTAACGAATTAAACCAAAGTCAAGGTACTACTAAACGGGGTATTGCTCCTTGTTATAGTGACAAGTATAAACGCTGTGGAATACAAGTAAAAGATTGCAAACAACTAAAATCGTTTTTATGGGATGAACAATTATATGGTAATGTTTTGTGTGAAGGCGCACAAGGATTTTGGTTAGATATTAATGAAGGGAATTATCCATACACCACTTCTTGTGTTACATTGCCATATGGGGCTTGCAGTTTGGGTTTTAATCCAAAAATTATCAATCATATATACGGTGCTGCAAAAATATATGATACCCGTTCTGGTATTGACCCATTGTTTCCCAACTCTCTATTGACAAATAGTGAATTGTATAAATTAGGTGAATTGGGTGAAGAATACGGCGTTACTACCCAGAGAAGACGTACTGTTAATTGGCTTAATCTCGACAAATTATTATATGCTATAAATGTTTCCGGAACAACCCATCTTATTATATCGAAGGTTGACATCATAACTGAACTCAATATATATAAACTTATTCATAATGACCAAACTATTAGTTTTCATAATCTTGAAAATATGAAAACCCATATTGATTCAACCATACGTTCCGAGTGTAAATTCATAAATTCTATTATTTATTCTAACAGTCCTGAAAATATTTGAATACTTGCAAAATATATATAAAATTAACATCATTTCTATATATAATGGAGAACAATTATAGTATTTTAGGTTTACAACCAGGCGCAAATGAAAGTGAAATAAAAAAAGCATACCATAAACTGGCGATTAAATATCACCCCGATAAAAATAAAGCTCCCGATGCAGAAGAGCAATTCAAGAAAATATCCCAAGCATATCAAATATTGACACAGGATTCAGATTCATCACATCAACAAGCTCCCCAACAACAACAACAACAACATTTTCGACATCCACGATTTAATTTTGTCGACCCAAATCAAATGTTTGCGCAATTTTTCAATAATGGGTATGCACAGCATAATACACATTTTATGAATCAAGGACAACAGCAAATGTTCTCATTTAATACTGGCGTTTCTGGGAATATGTCTAATCGCTCTGTTCATACATCGGTTTTATTTCAAGACGGTAAGAGAATAGAAACCCGTATTGAAACATCAGAAGGTATACGCAAAGAAACGCGCACAGTTATTGATGTGAATACTAATCACGTCCTCGAGACCGCTTCAAATATTACTAGTATTGCAAATTAGAAAATATATAATTTGCATATTTTTTGACTTAAAGACAATAAATCTATATATTACGTGCAGGCATAGTTTAGTGGTTAGAACATAACGTTAACACCGTTAAAATCCGAGTTCGACTCTCGGTGCTTGTATTTTCTTTGTTGCAATAGCTCAGTTGGGAGAGCGCAAGACTGAAGATCTTGAGGTCACTGGTTCGATCCCAGTTTGTGACATTTGGCAGCTTGGCGGAGTGGTTAACGCGGTGCCCTGCTAAGGCATTGCCCTATGGGCGCGCAGGTTCGAATCCTGCAGCTGTCGGTTAATTATTATAATAAATATATATTATTTATTATATGACGATTTGTGAAACCATTTTTTATACGGGGACGCTTTACATTGGTTTCAATAGTGTTTATATTATCTATAATATGGGAATAGTGTACATTGAATACTACAAACTTACAAAAAATAATAAATAAAAAAGTTCACAAAGTATTTTCTGAATATGTTTAAACAATACTGCATATACAATGCTATATTATGTTTGAATATTTATGGAATATGTATTTTAATGTGTCGTTTGCTATGTTACCATTTACATATATGGTATTAGACGAAGATACATTTATGAATGACGTACGACCGTATTGTATTCATTATATAAATTTTTATTATATATTAGATGGCTTATGGGAATTATTGCATCATAAACGTACGATTTACATCCCGCATCATGTTTGCTCAATGATTTTGGTTTCTTGTGCATATAACACTTATTATTCATATGAAGAAATCAAAACAATGTTTTTCGTTTTTGCATTGCTCGAATACACTTCTCTTTTTGTAAATATACGAACCATACTTAAAAAATTTAATAAACTCCAACTATGGTTTGATTGTTTGATGTATTTACAATATGTTTACATACGATGTATTTTGTATACTTCTATTTCATATAATTCACTGTTAGCCGTTCTTCCAATTATACCAAATATAGGAAATGTATCCTTAATTGTAATGTCGTATTACTGGGTATTTTTATGGACAAACACGCTAATCGCACAATTTGATAAGAAATATCAATAATACAAAGAATACTTCTTTTAGTACAATAACCTCGAAAATATATATATTATTATTACAATATGCCAAATATACAATGTGATAAATGTAAACTATACATTGATGATATATGCAAAAATAATAAAGAAAGAGAAAAATTTATAGATTTAGTCAATAAACGAGCAAAACGGATTTCTGGTATCATTTACAATGTTTCACCTGGAATCACTCACAATGAAATTTCAAAACACATTTTCAATGGAAAGCAATGCGACGGTGTTGTAAGATATCATCACTTTTCTTCCACAACATCGAATTATTTTACTTCTGATATGTTTTCTTCCCCTGGAAAACAACAACACGACGATAACTGGTCTTGTTTTAATTTATTCCACAAATGTTTATTTTAGAACAGTGTCTTCTTTAAGTTCTTTGATAATATATATATTGTTGTTTTTTTCTCGGAAAAAGTCGAAACGAATTTTCAAAAATGGACATTTTTAAGAATGTCCAAAAATGAGATTTCAGAAATACTTTTTTCAGAAGGAATTTGGGTTTTTTCTTATGCAGTGAAATGCAGTAACACGAAAAATGGTAAAATCGAATGGTTAGCATAATATTTTTTCAAATATGTAATTTTGGTATTATTTAGGGGATTTTTTCTTTGTATAATATACAATAAATGACAATATTAAAATCCCAAAAAAACTACCAAGAATATTTGTGTGAACATTGTGATTATAAATGCTATCATAGCAATAATTTCAATAAACATTTAATGACACTGAAACATAAAAATAACGAAAATACAACAATAAAATCCCTCGGAAAATACCCCGAATATTTTTGCATTCTTTGTGATTATAAATGCAGTAATAAAAAGGATTATAATAAGCATCTAATGACACTGAAACATAAAAATAAAGAAAAAAACCCAATAAAAATACCAAAAGAATATAAGTGTCAATGTGGAAAAAATTATAAACACGCAGCTTCGCTGCATAATCATAAGCGTAAATGTAATCATACTAGTAAAGAGAATGAAATTATATGCACTGATAATAATATAAATTTACTAATGAACGAATTACAAAGACGAGACGAAGAGCACAAGAAACAATTTGAAGAACAACAAAGGCAACATAAAGAAGAGATTGAGAAATTGTCATCACAGATTTCCAAGATTTCCACAGTTACAAACAACAAGACGACAAATAATAATAACAAATTCAATTTAAATTTCTTTCTTAATACTCAATGTAAGGATGCTATGTCTATTCAATCCTTTATGGAGAACCTTAAATTAGGTTGTAAGGAACTGGAACATATGGGAGATGTTGGATACTTGAATGGAATGATTGATATTTTCAATAACACTATTGGAAACATGGACGTTTATAAAAGACCCTTACATTGTACTGATCTAAAACGTGAGGTTCTCTACTTTAAACAGGGAAATGATTGGGAAAAGGACAGTGAAGATAAAAAGCACTTGAAAAAGCTAATAAAAAATGTCGAATCAAAGAACTATGATAATTTACAGGAATGGCAAAAGGACCATCCAGGTTCTCTACAATGTGATTCTAGGGATAGTGAACATTATATGAAAATAGCCACGGAAGCCCTTGGCGGAGCCGATAGTAACAAAGATTCTATATATTTAACGAAAATAATGAAACATATAGTAAAGGATGTCCACGTCAAACCATAAGTGGTACAATATTTCATTTATAGGTTCTCTATAAATGAAAATTACCGTAAGAGTGTTGTGTTTCTTTAAGTTCTTTGATAATATATATTGTTGTTTTTTTTCTCGGGAAAAGTCGAAACGAATTTTCAAAAATGGACATTTTTAAAAATGTCCAAAAGTGAGATTTCAGAAATAGTTTTTCAGGAGAAAACTAGATTTTCCTTATGCAGTGAACAGGTTTAGTTATGATTTCGTATTAAAATATACGTTAGCATATTATTTTTTTATTATGATTCAGTCAGTATTTTATTATGTTACAATAATTTAGGAGAATGACAACCAAAAAAAACGAGAAAACCGAGAAAAACGAGTCAATTTACATATGTGAAAAATGTAAATTTAAATGCAGCTATATAAGTGATTTTAATAGACACTGTTTAACTGCAAAACATATAAATACAACAAATACAACAAAAATACAACATAAAAAACATAAAAAACAGTTTAACTGTGAATGTGGTAAAGAATACACTCATCGTGCATCATTATTTAACCATAAGAAGAAATGTTCATTTGTAAATGAACCAGAAATGAAACAACAACACATTACAGAAGAAACCACAATAGATGAGACAGTCCAGTCAAATGATTTAATACCACAGGATAGTATTGTTAATAATTTGATGAAGCAAAATGAACATCTACATAAACTCATTATAAATCGGGACGAGGAACAAAGAAAACGTCATGAAGAACATAAGGAAGAACAAAGAAAACGCGACGAAGAACATAAGAAAGAAAAGGAAGAACAAAGAAAACGTGACGAAGAACATAAGAAAGAAATTGAAAAGTTATCCGAGCAAATATCAAAAATATCAACAGTTACAAACAACAAGACGACAAATAATAATAACAAATTCAATTTAAATTTCTTTCTTAATACTCAATGTAAGGATGCTATGTCTATACAATCCTTTATGGAGAACCTTAAATTAGGTTGTAAGGAACTGGAACATATGGGAGATGTTGGGTATTTAAATGGAATGATTGATATTTTCAATAACACTATAGGAAACATGGACGTTTACAAGCGACCCTTGCATTGTACGGATCTGAAACGTGAGGTTCTCTACTTTAAACATGGTAATGATTGGGAACGTGACAGTGAAGATAAAAAGCACTTGAAAAAGCTAATAAAAAACGTCGAATCAAAGAATTATGATAATTTACAAGAGTGGCAAAAGGACCATCCAGGTTCTCTACAATGTGATTCTAGGGATAGTGAACATTATATGAAAATAGCGACAGAAGCGCTTGGCGGAGCCGATAGTAACAAAGATTCTATATATTTAACGAAAATAATGAAACATATAGTAAAGGATGTCCACGTCAAACCATAAGTGGTACAACAATTCATTTATAGGTTCTCCATAAATCAACACTAAAAAACGTGCAAAAATACAAATCTATTCTTCTTCATCACAAGCATTTCCACAAAGAAATTGTCCTGTCCCTTTCATTTGAACTATATCATTATCCTTTCCACATAGATCACATTGAGCACTTTTATTATTTGGTTCTTCTTGAATAAATAAAATATCTCCTAATCCATCATCATTGAAATATCCAACACATATACTACATTTTACCCATTGTCCTCCTTCATATGTATCTTCTGTATCTTCTTCGAAATCCCAGTCAGGAGGGTATTTATGACAATCAATATTTTCACATAAGTTAAGCTCTTCGATTTGTTTTGGTTCTTCTATTACTTGATGGATAATATTCGCATTTTCAACTTCCAATTTCTTAATATTGTCTTCGTTCATCGTTATGATATTTATAGTAAAAAATATTTATATCTTTTTATTATATTTTATGTGAATGTAAATGTCAAATGGTGTAAAAGACCATTGCATTGTACGGGTCTGAAACGATAGGTTCTCCATAAATGAAGTTTATTGGAAATGTAGTATGTTTCTTTAAGTTCTTTGATAATATATATAGTTGTTTTTTCTCGGGAAAAGTAGAAACGAATTTTCAAAAATGGACATTTATAAGAATGTCCAAAAGTGAGATTTCAGAAATAGTTTTTTCAGAAGGAATACAGATTTTTTCTTATGCAGTATTATGGTTTAACGGTATCATTGCTTTATAATTGTTGTTTGCGTAATTTTTTATTATTACTTTCAATTCTGAGATTTTTTTGTTCTATAAAGTATATAACATTTAGAACAAAAATGTCGCCAAAAGTCGCCAACAATTTCGTATGTAAAAACTGTAATTATAAATGCAGTAAAAAGAGTGATTTTGACAAACACATTTTGACTGCAAAACATAAAAATAGAACAATTAGAACAGAAAAGTCCCATAACGGTTCTGACACGCCAATATGTAAAGAATGGGTATGTGTTTGTGGCAAAACGTACAAAGCGCGCAATAGTTTATGGTACCATAAGAAGAAATGTTCCCTTGTAAATGAACCAGAAATAAAACAAGAACACATTACAGAAGAAAACATAATAGATCAGACAGTTCAAACAAATAATTTAATAACACAGGATAGTATTCTAAATAATTTGATGAAACAAAATGAACACCTGCATAAACTTATTATTAATCGAGACGAGGAACATAAGAAAGAAATTGAAAAGTTATCCGAACAAATATCAAAAATATCAAGAGTTACAAACAACAAGACGACAAACAACAATAACAAATTCAATCTTAATTTCTTTCTTAATACTCAATGTAAGGATGCTATGTCTATTCAATCCTTTATGGAGAACCTTAAATTAGGTTGTAAGGAACTAGAACATATGGGAGATGTTGGATACTTGAATGGAATGATTGATATTTTCAATAACACTATTGGAAACATGGACGTTTATAAAAGACCCTTACATTGTACGGATCTGAAACGTGAGGTTCTCTACTTTAAACAGGGTAATGACTGGGAACGAGACAGTGAAGATAAACAGCACTTGAAAAAGCTAATAAAAAATGTGGAATCAAAGAATTATGACAATTTACAAGAGTGGCAAAAGGACCATCCGGGTTCCCTACAATGTGATTCTAGGGATAGTGAACATTATATGAAAATAGCCACGGAAGCGCTTGGCGGAGCCGATTCCAACAAAGATTCTATATATTTAACGAAAATAATGAAACATATAGTAAGAGAAGTTCACGTGAAACCCTAAGTGGTACAATATTTCATTTATAGGTTCTCCATAAATGAAATTTATTGGAAATGTAGTATGTTTCTTTAAGTTCTTTGATAATATATATAATTGTTTTTTTCTCGGGAAAAGTAGAAACGAATTTTCAAAAATGGACATTTATAAGAATGTCCAAAAGTGAGATTTCAGAAATAGTTTTTCAGAAGGAATATAGATTTTTTCTTATGCAGTGTTGTGGTTTAGTTATGATTTTGTATTAAAATATTTGGTTGCATAATATTTATTTATTATGTTAAATCGGCATTTTATTATGTTGTAATAGTTTAGGAGAATGACAACAAAAAAAATGCCAAAAAATGCCGACATTTTTTATTGTGAAAAATGCAACTTTAAATGCAGTAAAAAAAGTAATTGGGATAAACACACATTGACTGCAAAACATATAAATACAACAAATACAACAAAAAAAATGCCCAAACAGTTTAACTGTGAATGTGGTAAAGAATACACTCATCGTGCATCATTATTTAACCATAAGAAGAAATGTTCATTTGTAAATAAACCAGAAATAATACAAGAACACATTACAGAAGAAAACATAATAGATCAGACAGTTCAATCAAATAAATTAATAGCACAAGATAGTATTGTTAATAATTTGATGAAGCAAAATGAACATCTACATAAACTCATTATAAATCGTGACGAGGAACAAAGAAATCGTGACGAGGAACAAAGAAAACGTGACGAGGAACAAAGAAAACGTGACGAGGAACATAAGAAAGAAATAGAAAAGTTATCTGAACAGATTTCAAAAATGTCAACAGTAACAAACAACAAGACGACAAATAATAATAACAAATTCAATTTAAATTTCTTTCTTAATACTCAATGTAAGGATGCTATGTCTATTCAATCCTTTATGGAGAACCTTAAATTAGGGTGTAAAGAATTGGAACATATGGGAGATGTTGGGTATTTAAATGGAATGATTGATATTTTCAATAGCACTATAGGAAACATGGACGTTTACAAGCGACCCTTACATTGTACGGATCTAAAACGTGAGGTTCTCTACTTTAAACATGGTAATGATTGGGAAAAGGACAGTGAAGATAAAAAGCACTTGAAAAAGCTAATAAAAAACGTCGAATCAAAGAATTATGATAATTTACAAGAGTGGCAAAAGGACCATCCAGGTTCTCTACAATGTGATTCAAGAGATAGCGAACATTATATGAAAATAGCGACAGAAGCGCTTGGCGGAGCCGATAGTAACAAAGATTCTATATATTTAACGAAAATAATGAAACATATAGTAAGAGAAGTTCACGTTAAACCATAAGTGGTACAATATTTCATTTATCAGTTCTCTATAAATGAAGTTTACCGTAAGAGTGCTACGTTTCTTTAAGTTCTTTGATAATATATATTGTTGTTTTTTTCTCGGGAAAAGTAGAAACGAATTTTCAAAAATGGACATTTTTAAGAATGTCCAAAAGTGAGATTTCAGAAATAGTTTTTTCAGAAGAAATTCAGTTTTTTCTTATGCAGTGTTGTGGTTTAGTTGTATTGCTGTATTGAAATATTTATTACGATAATAAATATTTTTAAGTTATACTCCTCGTTTTTTTTGTTTCCATACTTTAGGTGAAATGGAAATCTCAACAAACGAGAAAAACGAGCACAAATTCGTATGTATAAAATGTAACTTCAAATGCAGTTATAATAGTGATTACAAACGACACATTTTAACTGCACGACATAAAACGGATATGATTGAACCTAAAAGGAAATCAACAAAAACGACATTGCAATATACGTGTGATTGTGGTAAATCATATAAGAATAATAGTGGTTTATGGAAACACCGACAAAAGTGTAATATTCTAAAAGAAGAAACCATAATAGATCAGACAATTCAACCAAATAATTTAATAGCAGATAATAGTATTGTAAATAATTTGATGAAACAAAACGAGATATTACAGGAATTCATAATCGAACATAAAAAAGAAAAAGAAGAACATAAAAGACGAGACGAGGAACATAAGAAGCAAATCGAAGAACAACAAAGACAACATAAAGAAGAAATTAAGAAGTTGTCATCACAGATTTCTAATATTTCCACAGTTACAAACAACAAGACGACAAATAATAATAACAAATTCAATTTAAATTTCTTTCTTAATACTCAATGTAAGGATGCTATGTCTATACAATCCTTTATGGAGAACCTTAAATTAGGTTGTAAGGAACTGGAACATATGGGTGATGTTGGGTATTTAAATGGAATGATTGATATTTTCAATAGCACTATAGGAAACATGGACGTTTATAAAAGACCCTTACATTGTACTGATCTGAAACGAGAGGTTCTCTACTTTAAACAGGGAAATGATTGGGAACGTGACAGTGAAGATAAAAAGCACTTGAAAAAGCTAATAAAAAACGTCGAATCAAAGAATTATGATAATTTACAGGAATGGCAAAAGGACCATCCAGGTTCTCTACAATGTGATTCAAGAGATAGCGAACATTATATGAAAATAGCGACAGAAGCGCTTGGCGGAGCCGATAGTAACAAAGATTCTATATATTTAACGAAAATAATGAAACATATAGTAAGAGAAGTGCACGTTAAAAATTAGTTTTATTGGCATTTATTTAATAAATACTAATTATATAGAATGGGTAGTTTTTATGAAACAGTAAATAGATATTTTAAACCATATATGTTTTATATAATAGCATTTGTGATATTTATAGTATTTGTATTGGCAGGTTTGTACGCATATAATAAATATGTAAAGAAAGAATTAAAAGAAAAACAATTTAAGGATGTGGCAAATACGAATACAAAAGGTGTAGATTTAGAAATCTTATTCTTTCATGTAGATTGGTGTCCTCATTGCAAAACAGCGAAACCAGAATGGGACAGTTTTAAATCAGCATTCGAGGGAAAACAGTTAAATGGATACAATATAATATGTTTGGATGTGGATTGCACGGAGGAAGGTAATAGCAAGATAACTCAAATGATAAATAAATATGATATTGATTCATTCCCAACCATGAAAATGAACCGTGAGGGAAAAATAATAGATTATGAAGCGCGCATAACACGTAATAATTTAGAAGAATTCGTGAACTCATTTACGAGCGAATAAAAGAATAAATTATTATTTAGATAATAATAATGTATTTAAGCTTCTACGATAGTTTGGTCAGAAACTTCGTTCTCGATAGAAGTAGCAGATTCAATATCTTTTTCTTCTTTAGGGCAATGGTCAGGGTCAATATCATTGTATTGAATTTTACGTGTAAGATATGCGGATAAGAATATATTCTTGTCGGTTTTGACAACTGTGAAGACGTCATTGATTTTCAAACCCATAAATAATAAATTAGTAAGTAATACAGTAAGGGTTTTGTCGTTCAAAAAATTAGTAAGAATAACATATGAACTTAAAGCAGAGTTAATAGAGAATGCACCCATAGAAAAATAACCAGCTTGTTGGTAGTGTTTATCGAGAGTCCAAATTTCTTCTTTTTTTGAAATTTCCAAGTGTTCCAACGCATCTTTAACGGCATCATCATCGCGAGGAAGTTCTGGATTAACATTTAAATAATTAATCATTTTATTTTCGCGAGTGACTTCTATTTTGTAAAGTACTAAAAAGGAAGCAACAGTAAATAAATTCAAAGCAAAAGCAGATTTAGTTAAACCATTATCGGCTCTGTAAAAATTTCCGGATAGAGAACATATTTCTCCGTCACAATTTTGAGGAACAAATAATATTAACATAGCACCCATTAAAACTCTATAAACTTCGAGAATGAGTGTAGTGGTAACGGTCATTTTTTGCTGAAAATCTTGGTCTTTACTGAGTTCATTGTATTGTTCAATAATCGATGGGCGTTTTTTCAATGGAACAGTAGGAGGGATCGGTGGCACAATAGGAGGGGTCGTTTCTGTGGGGGTAAGTTCCATTATATAATGTGATTAGATTTTCTGCCAGAGAAGTGCCATTATTAACAAATTGTTGTCTATTATGTTCGTTATACAATAGTGAAGCAAAATCAAATGTTTCTTGAACAGTAGGAGCAATAGTAATTTCATATTTAATTTTAGCAACAACAGGTTTTGTAATGGTATTTTCAAATATAGTAAAAATAAGAGATGAAACATATGACATTAAATTAGTATAATCTAATATAGGTTTGGATGTCAATTTATTATGAATGCCTAAAATTTCATCGGTATTAATATTTTCATATTTTTCAATAAGAAAGTCAATGGGATAATTAGCAATAACACCGCCATCAATATAATGATTATTTTGTATTTCAATGGGTTGAAAAATAACGGGAATACTACAACAACAATAAATAACATCTAAAAGTTTTTCATTTGGAAAGTTATTATGATTCATTAAAATTGGTTTTAGATTACTAGCACTTGTACATAAAAAATTACATTCTATATTTGAGAACTCATAAAATTCTTTTAATGTAATATCGAGTGATATATTTCTCCCACCAAAAATAGGTTTCATAATGGTATCAACAACGGTTCTATCAAAAATGCCGCATTTATTAAATGATTCGATATATTCATAAACCCCTAATGGAATACTTTGGTGCCATGGGCGTTTAATTAAATAATCATCAATAGCATTAATATCATATTTTAAAGCAAGTATAATAGCAATAAAACTTCCGATAGAAGTAGATGTAATGGTTTCAATATTATCATAATTAATAACATTATGTTTTATGCATTGTTTTAACATACCCCAAAAAGTAAATCCGTGGGTCCCCCCTCCCGAAATAACAATGTGTTTTATGGTCATTTAATTATAAAAAAATAAGTTTATATGTTTATGTTTATTTTGTAGCAACTAATTATAGATAAATAATTAATGTCATTTATATTTCCCGATGAAAAAGACGAAAATAAAAAAATTGACATAGATGAATTATTTGAAATGAATCATCAAAAAAATCTAAAACAATTATCAATATTTAATAAAATATTAAATCGTATTCATAAAAAAATAAAGATAACAAGTAGAAACAAAAGTGCAGATAAATATATATGGTTTAATGTTCCTGAATATATATTTGGAGAACCAATATATGACAAAGCGGAGTGTTTATCTTACTTGGTAAAAGAGTTAGAATCGAATGGTTTTTTTGTAAATTATCTACACCCCAATAATTTGTTTATATCTTGGAAAAAATGGATACCTGCATATGTTCGTGAGGAATTCAAGAAAACGACTGGTCAGAAGATAAATCACTTAGGTGAACTAGTAAACGATGGACCAAGTCAAGAAGAAGAAGAATTGGAACAAAATACGGAAGAAAATAAGAAAGTAGCAAATGATTTTACATCAACGAAGGATTATAAACCAACAGGAAAGTTAATATATAATCAGTCAATGTTTGATAAATTAGAAAAGAAAGTGAGTTTCAAATAAAAAATTGAATTAGTTTAAATATACTATTAGATTTATAATAGTATATTAAATGCAAGTAGAAATAGCGCCACCACAAACGACATTTAATAAAACTAAACGTGTGAAAAAGAATTATACAGATTTTGAAAAATCGCGTTTATGGAATATATTTGATAGTGATAAAAGTGAAACGATTTTGCCGGAAAATGAAACGGAGGCGGAGTGTGTATACAATAGTAAGACAGACAATCTATGTATGAAGTGTAATTCAGAGTTAATGGTAATGGATCATGATTTTCCGACGTGCGTAAATCCCCAATGTAGAATCGTTTATAAGGATGTGTTGGATTTTTCACCAGAGTGGTCATATTATGGAAGTGACGATAGAAATGGAAAAGATCCCGCGCGTTGTGGTAATCCAATAAATCCTCTTTTAGTGGAATCCTCATTTGGATGTAAAGTAATGACAAATAACAAATCCTCTTTTGAAATGAGAAAGATTGGCAAGTGGGCATCGTGGCAATGTATGCCTCATCGCGAAAAGGCATTATATAACGAATTCCAATTTATTACTATAATGGCACATAATGCGGGAATACCGAAGATATTTATTGATTGTGCCATGGTAATTCACAAAGATATTTCTGAACAAAAAATGTTTAGGGGATTGAATCGTGATGGTATAAAGGCGGCGTCGTTGTATATTTCGTGTAGATTAAATGGATGTCCTCGAAATGCTCATGAAATTGCGAATATATTTAAATTGGACAATGCAGCAGCAACAAGTGGGTGTTCAATGGCAGTGAATATTTTGAATAATATAGAACGCAATATGTTACCGTGTGAGCAAACGACCTTACAAAATATCACACCAATGTCATTTATCGAACGTTTTTGTAGTAAACTGAATTTTTCAAAAGAGAATTTAATGCTTTGTAAGTTTGTGGCAAAGAAAATAGAGGTAACAAATATAATTTCGAACAATATACCTCATGCAATAGCAGCTGGAATTATTTTCTTCGTATCACAAATAGTAGATATAAGTATTTGTAAAAAAGACATCAAAACTATATGTGGAGTGAGTGAGGTGACGATAAATAAATGTGCAAAAAAATTATATGAAAATAAAGGTACGTTAATACCGAAATCAATACTGGTGAAATATTATAAGGAATAATCCTTGGATACGTTTATAATTTTATATGTAATACCAATTTCATTATTATTTTCCCATAATCCGGATAGTTTCACTATAAATCGACTATTTTTATTAATAATACTCTTTGTATGTATTTTAACGTATCCAGATTTGAGTTGTTGATTAAATATTGGTTTATGTACTTTATTTTTGTCAGAGTCATACAATCTTAGCAATGATAATTCAATATTACTTAAATATGAAATGATTTTTTCATTAATCTCTTGATGTATATCGAATTTTACAAATGTTTTATTGTAATTATGGTTAATATCTTTTATATTAATTGGGAAAAAGAAGTAAAGACCATTCATTGAAAAGAAAGAATTTGAATAAATGATTTTGGTAAAATGACCATTTGTTATCATATTCTCTTTTGTTTCTAAAAAATTAATATAATCATCATTAAATGAATCCATATATAGTACAATATTCATAAGTTATATTAAACACAAGTATACTGTTTATATACTTGTGTTTTTAATTATTTAAAAAAAAACTAGTTTTTTTCTTGCCATAACTTTAACATTATTACCTTTATCAAAGAAGAACTTTTTTCTGGACATATCAGTAAGACCTTCGTTGTTGACATTATATTTTTGTGTTGTATTAAAATCAAAATAATAAATACGGTGTTTTATTGGTTGTAAATAATCTTCTTGATTTTTATTATTGATATTAATAATATCATTATATGTATCGCCACTATTATTTGTTGTTTTTTCTAGGTTTTTTAAATTCAACTGTGGTTGATTTGCGATACTGAACTGCATAAATTCGTTTGACCCTGATTTAAAAAAAACATTTCTATCTATGTGTATTTTGTTATATACACAACGATTATTTAATAATGTATCTTCAAAACCCCAAGACCAAAAATTGGGAAAACCTCCAATACTTTCGAAATCCTCTGCATTTATGCAAAACATACCACCGAGAGCAAAATCAAAACCAAAAAAATGTTTTACAATACCCTTAGATGTGGTAAATGAAACTAAATCTTTTTTGTAGGGAATTGTGTCAACATCTTGAAAAACAATAGTGATGTGTTTATAATTATCCGGATAATTTTCTTTTATTTTAATAAATCCTAGATTTTTCATCGCGCCTCTGTTAAAAGGCAAATCATTGTCTTGATGTATAAAATAAATTTCATAATTGGATTCGTCTTCGAGTATATATTTCATATAATTTAAATAAATGTGTTTATCAATTGGGCGGTCTCTATAAGGAATAATAATAATGAAATTAGGAACCATATACATATTACGAAGAAGTTTGTAATAGTTTTTTATCCCATTTATAATGTTTTGCATATTGTTGACATGTTTTATTTAACATTTTTTGTCGATTTGTTTTTGGGTCTTTACTGTCGTCGTAATTAGTTGTGCAAAAAACTTGTCTAGATTTATTTAATGTTTTTGAAGTACTTGATTCGACATCTTTTTTAACATTGTGTATTTCGGTTTTAAGTGAATTGATTTCTTTTAGAATTTCGTCATCTTTGTTTGGTTGTGAAAAATTATTATAATTTTCAAGGGTTGAACAATTATTTATGAAAATAAATAGAAATACAGAAATTAAAAACAGATAAATAATAAAATCTAATTCTAAAATAAATTTATTCATTATAATATATAATCATATAATATAATGATAGCAGAACCAAATATAATAATATCCTGGAAGGGGAGAACATTTAATGAAGTAGTTAGTGTTAAAAGGAAGAATCCAGGACATTCAGGAAGTATATTTAAAGCAAATCCATTAAAATTATATCGACGTGAATTAGATTTATCTGGTTGTGGAGAACGTACGTCCGCTTCGACAAATACAATGGAAGTCCCAGGTTTTACAAGTATTAATTCGAGTTCAGCAACGTGCAATGGATTACAAGGAACCAAAGATTTTAATTATGTAGAATTAAAAAGCGAAAACGGTGGATTAAATTCTGGTGGTGTTTGTTTTTCAAAGGCAAATGATGCAAAGCGTCGTGTTCGTAGTAGTGGTATGCCAAAAAATACATATTTTACAAATACAAATCAATATTTAGAAAAGAGGGCGAAAACATTTAAACAGAACCAATATGCGGTGGTTCGACAAGGTGATGCGAGCGCTGTTCCGGGAACAGGAGCGGCACAGCAGAATATTTATTCGTCTTATGGAGTGACAAAGTGTAAATTGGGTTTTCATCAGGATGAAACATTTGTTTATTATTGGTGGAATACAACTGACCCAAATGCTCCATCACAAAGCAGTAATACAGTAACCATACCAAGAGGTGAGTATGATATTCAAACAATAAATTCAATATTTCAAAATACGATGATACAAAACTATCATTATGTAGTTAAGAAAAATGGAAATACAAAAGTAACATTTATGGATTTTGCTTATAATCGTGCTCAACAAAAAATAGAATTTCGCACAACAATACCAAACGGTTCATTTGCAAATGTTTATAGTGAAGTAAATGGGTATGAATTACCAAAAGATGAGACGGGTAATGTAATAACGTCGTGGGTACTACCTACAAATTCAGCAGTAGGTTATTATACTCTTGGAATAAATATACCAAATGGATTTTTAAATAGTGCTCTTGGATTAACTGGTAATTATCCAGCAAACATTATTTCTGGTAGTAATTTTACAAGTGAAACCACGTATTTGTCTTCATTGAATCCTGGATTGAAACCTAAATATATGGAAGTACATTACAAACCAAATAATCCTCAATATGGTTCACAGGGAGCAGTATCATCAAGTTCTCGAATTGCTCGTTTGAAATACAATTCAATAACGAATTCGAGTGTTGCATATAATACAGCATATGGCCCAGCGGTGGCAAATGCATTGGCGTATGGCGTACCTAGTCCAGGTTATACCGAAAAGGATAAGATCGGTTATCCAATCAAACGAACACCGGTATTCGTTTTAGGAGAAAATCAAAAACGTTGTTGTTATGTGCGAACAATACGAAATATGATATAAAATTCTAATATATTTGTAAATATATTATAATGGAAGAATTGCAAAAAGAGAAAAGAGAATTAGTTGAGAAAAAAGAAGAATTACTTAGGGAATATAACGTAATGCAGCGTAAATTAATAAAAATAGAAAGCTTAATAAAAGACGTGTGTGAAAAAAGTGAAACGGGTCATATCTACATAGAAGAAATAGAACAAGGAATGTATGGTATGACATTTACGTATTGTAAAATATGTGGTCATGAAGTGGTATGAATAGGTAAAACACCAGGAATAATATTTGTTTCCACATTATATTTATTACACCATTGAATACATTTAATGATGTTATTTTTTACATAATTAATAATCTTTTCACTTTTGCTATCTTGATCATATATTAAATACAACGTTTGGGCAATATTTTCCAATTGTTGTTGTCCAAAAATCGCATTATATTCTTGAAATTTATTTAAGAAATAGGAAGAAATATCAATATCTAAAAATCGTCTAATATTTTTGTTATTATTCAATGTAGATTTGAATGGTTCATATAGTAAATCATAAACATTACCAGTAAAATTAAAGTTTTTGCATACGATATATTTCTCTGAATTAGCGTATCTACTGGTGTGTGGCTTAACAATATAAACTTTACTGTAAAACGCAGTAAGTAAATACAATAAATCAATACTGTGTTGTAGAAAACAATCGAAAATTTTCAATACGAATGAACCTCCTTTTTTTTGCATAATTAATGCGTAACAAATCTGTCCGAATAATAGTTTTACAATTTGATTTTCCTGATTATTAAAATTTTCTGAAAAATCGAATCCACCATCACCGGTAATAATACTCATTGAACCCTTGTATTTATCATAACAATGTGAAAAATTATCAATATTCAATAAATCCCCAGTTTGAGTCGCACCATATTCGATTTTAACGTTTGGGTTGTTTTTCAAGAATGATCTGCTTTTTTTCCATGATGGAATATTATAATCATTTTCATTTTCGTCAATAATGGTCATACCATAATAAGTATCTTTACTATTTTTGCGAATATGTAATAATGATTCGATAAATCCTCCTGGTCCTTCTGCCAAATGGAAACTTTTAATTGGTTCTGGGTCAACGTGTAGATTAAAAATATGTAATATTTCGTGCATTTTAAAATATGAACGTGACAATGGTTTGTATTTACTGATTGCCTTGTGTTTCCCGGGTATAACAGTATGTATAAATTCATACGGATTCGTATATTTTTTATAAGTACTCCAATCCTTTTCAACATTTGTTATTTTTTCTTTTACATTAGATAAATAATTAGATAAAGAAAAAGATATAATTGTCTCAGGTTCTTCTTCAATAAAATCAATATTTATGTGTTCACATATATTTTGTGGGGTTTTTGGTAACATATAATAAGTCATAAGTGTATTATTATATATTAAAAAATTACTTTTATATTGATTATTTATTCTTCTTCTATTTGTTTTATAAGTGTTTTTTTCTTTGTTTTCTTACCTTTTGGAACGGCTTCAGTAACAGTTTCAATATTTGTATTAGTTTCGGGTTCTACTGAATCGATTACTTTGTCCTCGGGTAATTCTATTTTACTTAATGCAGTTTTCATAATGGTGGATGCGTCGACATTTCGAACCTTTTTAAAAATGAAATAGCGGTTTAAAAAGGATATTTTTTTCTCTTCTTCGCTCATTGATTTTGCTTTTCCGGAAAATATGTCGGTTTCACTTTCCATTTTCGAAAATAAATCTGAAAACAAACCACTATAAGAAGTGAACCCCATTGACATAGATTCTTCACTACTAATAGGTATAAATCCATAATCTTCCATGACACTTTCAAAATATGGGAAATTTACCAAATATTCTCTAAAATACAAATTAATTGTTTCCTGGAAAACTTTGATGGGGTATCCGAGAGATTCATCGTCATTAGGAAATCCAGTTTCGTCATATTCTTTAATAAGTTCGAATATTTTCTTTTCATTTTTAAATACAGACACACTTTCATCTTTACTTTTGTTTTGAAGCAATCGGAATACCGAGTTACCGTCATAACAAGTACCAATAAAATGACCATTTAATGCAATGGTTTCACTCAAATTGCAAATGAAATTATGTAATGTGCGTTTATTTTCAAAGAAATAATGCAAAGCAAACTGACAAGAACCGACATTAAATCCATTTGCTCCAATACCGAAGTTTTTATAAACACCATCACCAATAAGTGTTTTATCTTTGGGACCTACACCAAATACAGCATTTGATACATTTTTGTCTTTGTCATTGCTATATGCAATTGTCTTCTTAATATTTTTAGAACTGTCACCAACAACAAATAATGCATCAAATATACTACGATTGTCAAGTACTTTTTTAATATATCGTACACAAGCTCCGTCAGCCCGGTTGTGAATATTATCAGATGATATGTCAACGCCAAATACGAATTTTAATTTACTATGTAACCATTTTGGAAGATCACCTCCTTTTCCGACACTATAATCAATTAAAATATCGTCTTCTTTGGCTACATTTGTCAATAAACGTTGTTTGACATATAAATTATGAAAATCACGTAATGAACGGGTTTCACTGACATTAGTAGTTCTATTGTAATATATATCGCTGTTTTCGGAATAGGATGGGATATTTTCTCCTGTACGTAAAATCAAATCGGTTATAGGGTAATGAATAGAACGCCAATTACTGTTTGCAACGTGATAACCATTTCCGTAATTTTTATTACCGTTTCTAAGTTCGGTTGTCTTATCATAACGTACACGAAGTGGAATCCAATTCCAACCACTTTTTGCTTCCGTATTATATTTAAATTCGACAATCATATTATTTTCGAAGGGTTCTCCTTCTTCTGTAAATAATATGTCATTTTTACCGTCAGTTTTAGTATATAAATTACAGATGTACGCTTTATCGTCATATGGGTCGGTGGGTATAAATGGCATTGGTTTATAATTTGAATTGTCGTCTTTGTTTTTCAATCGTACAATATTATTTTGATAAATATTTTCGCACGGGTTTAGATAACCGTGTTTCGTTTCATCAAAACCACAATTTAATATAAGTGTTTTGTATTTATTTAACATTGTGTGTGAACTAAGGTCTTGTCCGTCTTCGTATACGTGATGTATTTCATCTTCACCCGACTTTGTTTTCTTGATATGTACAAGAAAATCAATGGTGTTGAATTCGGGGGGTTTCCATTTAAATGAATGCGTCCACGATATTTTATAATTGGCGGGAGTATCTTTTGTGGTATTACAACCGACAGGAAGAAGATTGGGTGTAAAAATCAAACCATCTGTTTCATAGTCAAATAAGTCATCGTCGATATTCGATAAAATGCGACTGCAACAATTGAAAATATTTGTATTTGCATTGGAAATATAAAATGATTTTGCTTTTACGTGATAATCACTTTTTTTTCCTGGTATGATGGAAGTATGTTTTAGATTTTTGATAACATCTTGCAAATAAAACAATCGGAAATTGTGATTTTCATCGGTTTCATTAACAAAGGGAAGTGAGCGTATATCTTTACCATTTAAGTAATAAATATCAAAAGCGGCATATAGATTAATATTGTCATTGACTTTATTTGTTTTTATATATTCACCATCCAGTAAGGTATTAAACAATAGTTTTTCTTCTGTTTTTGCACCAGTAAATATAATTTGCATATTTGTGTTTATATTGTACATTTTCCCGTCTTTATCAATAAATAATAAGCGACGTTCTCCATCCGCCTTTTCAGTAACGCAAAAGTTCTTTGTAATGTTTGGAACAACAGAATCTTGTGGATTTTTACATATGTTTTCCATTTGAAGAGTATAAGATGAAGGACCGATAAAGTGTTTTGTTTGTATATATGATGGTATTTGTTTTCCGTGTATAAGCTCAAGATAATTATTGGCGACTTCTTTTTGGGTGTCGTATGATACGGGATATTTTGTATTTTGTAATCCACTTAAAACCAAACGTATCATTTGTTTTATTTTTGAAGTCAACGCATTCGGGTCTTGATATTGTGTTCCAGTGCCTACTTTCATATTATTCATTTCTAATTCAACTTCATAGTGTTCACTATTTGAAAATGTATTGGATTCTTGAATAGTGTATTGGGGCGCAAGACGTTTATTTACGCGAGATGACGATTTGACAATACTAATATCCACGAAAATAGGATAATCAGGGTGTGAAAAACGTACACGATTAATCAAGCGGAATATTTTTTTAGAATCGTTCCAACTGCGAACAATAGATTTTGAAATATTTGAATAATGTTTGAAATCTTGTTCGGTTTGGAAAGCAGCGCGTATATTAAAATTAGGCATATCAATGGGTCTAATTTGTTGGTCATCTTTGTTTAATGCATAATTTTTCTGTGTAAACTTTATTTTACTACCGGTAGTGGAGTGTAAATCAATAAGTTTCTGCAAATCATTATGAAGACAATAAGCATTAATCATGTCTTCACCGTTTAGTTCGACGCGTATTGTGGATAATTTTGTCATACCGGAACGCTTATCAATAAATTCGTTATTAATGCGAAGCATTTGGAATCCATTTAAATTTTCCGAAGTGAAACCACAAGATAATAAATGTTTTACCACATTTTCATAGTCAACACGATTCAATGGTTTTTGTAATTTAGGATTAGAACCAAAGCGTATTTCGAATTCCTTTTCCTTATAATTATCTTTTATGATTGGTTGGCTTTCTAAATAAAGTTTTACCAAATGATCTAATGTCATTGATGATTTCGATTCCATATATAGTAATTATACATAATAACTATTTAATTCAATTTTTTTATGTATAAAGCATAAAAAATAGTTTTTTTTACCACAACAGTTTTGAATAAACAGAATTGTATAAATCTTCCTTCTTTTTATTAATATCAACATCCATTATTTGACCATAATTACGCAATATGTCCATTTTATAACTGCTCATACCATTAAGGGGTTTATTATAATTGACAAATTTTATTTTGTTGTTTGTGAATGCATCTACATTTTTACAGTTTTCTTCTACAATCGTGTATGTTTTTTTGTCAGTGTATTTAACAATGTGTGTTTTGCTGTTATTTTCATTTGTAAATGAAATGAAAAATTTACCAGTATGATGTAAAACAATTATATTACATTTATAATAAACAACATATGCATATAATGTATTAATATTAGTACTATTTTCACATACAAGAGAGCTTGCCATTTCATTAATATATGCTTTTGACATTTTGTAATTACACATTTTCATAAGAGAAACATTGCTCTTAATAAAATTGGAAATATTGATTTTATCGTCTAACATGACATTTCCATAACGATGATGAATATTGACATACTCTAAATATCCATAATTTAAAATGTACATATTCCAATATAGCGTGTCTTTACAATGCTTGTGTAATCTATAATCATCATACGTAGTAGTACGTGTATTTTTTTGAATAGGTGTAGGTGTATGTTTATTTTCAGGTGTGTGTTTTTCTACCACAGTATCTTTAAAATTATATACACATGTTTCTTCTAGTACATTTTTAATATTTTTCTTGTGCAGTTTTATAATACTCTTAACGTTTATACAATTATTAAAATGATTTTTTTTTGCATTTGTAAAAAAATAGGGTCTTAAATTAGTAATATGTTGATTATTACTAATTTTGTTGCGTTTATACACATGGTCCAATATAATATTAATTTGTTTCATATAATTAATATTATATACTAACCTTTATATGTATTTAATAAGTATATTAACAAAAATATGCAGTTTCTAAATGCTTTTTGATGTCTTCATTTTTTTGAAAATGTTTTTCTTGCATATGAAAGTTTTTCAAATAATCGTTTATTTCACTAAAAAGTACATCATTATTAATAGTAGTAAGATTTATAAATATCCCATTTTTATTCTCATTAACGTTTATGTTATGCTTTAAAAAAATCTTTAAAACTTCTATATGATATAGTTTATCCAACTTTTCAATACTTTCTTTCAAACCCTCCATTTATATATAATACGCTTTTATTGCTTTTATATCCATTTTACTTAACTTTTGAAATATTAGCAATTGCACAAATATAAGGGTCGTTTAATTCATATCGTGTACCGATTACTTTTACGGTAATATTGTCGTTTTCCTTAAGTTTATTAAAAGTGTCATCATTAAAATGATGATCGCGGGCAACAAATATATGAAGAGGAACACTATTAGATTCAGTGTCAAAATATTCTGCGTGAATTCCTGCCTTTGTAACGGTTTTAACATTACACTCGATAAGAGTTCCCTCAACTGGATTACAAATATAACATTCAAAACTACAATTAAATACAATAGATTCACCTTCAACATTTCCACTTGTGTAACTAATAATTTTAATACTATTATTTTTGATAATACCTTCGGGAATACATTTATTTTGTAGCATTGATTTCAGTTTACTTTCTAGATTTTGCTTAACCGTTTTCCCAACTTCATTAATATGTAAACGCACCTTTCTCTCTAATACAGAGAGAACGTATATACCAAAGATCTTCTGTTCTCTATCGTTTGAACTCATTATTACAATATATTAATAATATATTTTTATATTATTAATCAATTTTTATAGATTATTCTTTTTTTATTAGATTACCATTTGTTAATTCTAAATATCCTGTAGGTTCACCATCACGCAAATCTAATCCAATAATTTTACCATCTTTTTCAATGACCCTTGTTTTACGTTTTTTATACATTAACACAATGGCACTTCCAACCGAAATTAAATAAATAGTTTGTTTAAATAATGAGCTAAATGTTTGGAAAAGGGTTTCTGATTGAGTAACCAACAAATCTATTTGTGCTCCTATTTCTATTTCAGTACCTCGTAAATTATTAAGAGCGTGTGCAATAGACAATTTATGTTTAATTAGACCAACTTTCATATTATATGCAGCAATTGTTACTGGATTTGTGGAAAACAATGCACTAGTGACCATTTGCATTATACCTTGTTTATTTCTTTCAAATACACCATATAATGTACCTAATATGGTGATTTCCTCATTTGTTTTTTCATCTTTTTCTGCTTTTTCTAATTCTTCTTTTAAATGTTTATCAACCAGTTCTTCTATTTTTTCTTTTTCGTCTAACATATCAATGATTTCATCGAGTTTTAATAATTTAACTTCTAAAAACTCTTTGTATTCAGGTACGGTGGTTGAACGACTAGGGCGCTTAGGTAGAGCATCGTCTAATTTCTTTGTAATAGCATCGATTGTGATTATTTGAAGTTGTTTCGATTGGTCAACTGTTGATAAAAGCACATCAGTAATTTTGTCTTCTGCGCCAGGAGCAGGTAATGCAAGTTGATTTCCACCTTTGGTCATTGTTTGACTAACAACAAGAGCCATAGAATTTTGCATTTCATAATGTTCTTTTCCGAAATCGTGTTGTCCATCTTTATTACCATATTCAGTTTCAAACCATCTTTTAAATTGAAGGTCATCTTTCTTTTCGGTGAAGCAAGTGTAATAATTAGCAACATTTGTGGCGTATTTGATAGTACTACCCTCTGGTAATACTTTGCCAATTAGACCAAATGATGTAGTTGAACTGGAATTTGCACATATTTTCGCAATATCATAAACATCCTTGCCTTCTGTATATACACTTGCACCAATGTCTTTAATATAACTGAGAGGCATATCGGCGTCACTAGCAATGTCAATCATATTGTTGGTGGAATATAATAAAACAAATAACTGCATTCCAAAAAATATCATCATACCCAATAAAGTATAATTAAAACCCCTATATTCACCAATAGTTTTCACATCGAGTTCTCCATTTCCTCCTTTCTGTCCGTATAATCCAGTTAATATATTATCTAAGAATTTTGCTTGTTTGCGCATTTTCGGATTACTATTTTTAATAAACATTTCCGCAAGTTTATAGAAAAATTCATCGTCACTTTTTACTTTGCCCAATTGTTTAATTTTTTTACTATTTATGCTTTTGTGCATAACACCAGCAGAAATAGATAATAGCGCAACAACAATATTATGGGGAAGACCCACTTTTTTTGAAAAGCCCACTAAAAATGTATTTTCTTTGTGTCTTTTTATTGTAGTTCGTTTGGATGCACTTTTTGGTGTTCTTTTTCGTGTAGACGGCGTTTTTGTCTTTGTAGATGTTTTTGTCTTTGTCTTTGTAGGCGTTTTTGTCTTTGTGTTACCAAATCTTAACATATATTATAATATATGGTTACATATTATAATTTATACATTCAAAACGTTATTAATATACGAGGTTTCTAAATCAAAAAAGTACCTTTTTCCATCCGAAGAATTTATGTCTTTATAACGACATATGAGTTCTAAAATAACACAAAAACCTTTTACAACAATAGCACTTTTAATAGTATCACTTCCACTTTTACTATCTAAAAATGCATTAAAATCATTTACAATTTCATTTGAAGTAGATGGATTCAATATAGTTTTACAATAGACGGGGTCTAATATACAAGAAATGCGTTTGATAATATCTTCTTTGTTTAATGAAGTAGCATTTACACCATAATTAACATATGTTTTGGATATAATATCCTTGATTTTAATAATTAAATTATCATTTTTATCTTTATGAAGGAAACCAATCATGGAATAATAGATGCTTTTGTCAATCACTTTATATTTGGCTTTTTCTTCTTCAAATAATTGCTTATTTGATTCATTAATCGGGACTTCTTTTAAATTGTCATCATTTATTTCATATAAGTAATTTTTTTTGAGATGATACAAGAGGACGCATTTTTTCTTTTTCAAATATATCATTTTATTGTCAAAATAGTCAACAAATATTTTTTCAGTATCATTCAACTTACGTTTTGTAAAATATATTTCTTTTAATATAATTAATTTATCATTAACGTTACATTCATCAATGAAGTGGAATATAATAAATTTTTTATAACTATTTTTCGGGATTTTTAAAATATTAACACAAATATGATAAATTTTGCTATTTTCAGCGTGTATATAAAAATTATCATTTGACTTTGGCTTTTTATCGCTTAGATTATTTATTTTTCCCACAATATTTTGGATGTTTTCAAGTATATTTTTATATGTTTTGATGGATGCGTCTATTTTTTTGGGTTCTTCAATAAGTTTGTCTTTGAAAATGATTTTTGAGTGTTTATAATCAATCGGTTTAGTTCGGTCTAGTATTGATATACTTTCATCATTTATTTCCAGGGGTTGAAATGCGTAATACTTATCTTTATTTATAATTGTTCCAGTTCTACCAAAACTGTCATTTATTAATTCGCTTTTGTGGTCAATCATTTGAGATAAAACATAAAGTATTTGGTCAGTTGGATATATCCGTTGTGAATTAATTTCATTTATTAGATCATCCTTTTTATAAATATTGTGTAAAATAAAAGCATTTTTTATTCTTTTTACAATAACATTATAATTCATAACAGCATATTCATTTGTATAATTTGTATTTATGATTTCTTTGTCTTTGAAATCGATAGTACTTAAACATTTATATGAGCAATTATCTTTATAATCACACAATTCACTATATGGTCTGTCACCAACTTTATAATCGATGAGTTTCCCCGAAGATAATTTAATTTTAATCTCCTTATTTTCTTCTTGCTCTTGTAATTTTTCAATAGTAAAATTTGTTTGACCAATGTTTAATACACAATCTACACTTACATTTTTTAACATACGAGTAATATTTCCAATCTGTATTGCTTTGTTCTCCGCAAGACGATATAAATACATATCAGGTGTTTCGTGCTTAATTGAATTTTCTTTTCCTACGTGTAAATAAATTTCCACATTACGGTCTTTAAATGGTAGAAAACAATGTCCACCCTGTCTAACACCCCGACCTATAATTTGCTCAATGCGATTCATATTATACCACGGTTCGATAATGTGTATTTGACGTATAAATTTAAAATCGATTCCTTCAGAAGCGGCTTTTGAAATAATGACGACCTTGATAACTTCTCCATCTTTATTATCTTGACTTGTTATTTTCTTGATTTCAATGTTATTGTCATAAGAAAAATTGACATCACCGGTAATCATACAATAATTTGCTTGTTTAAAATCCTTTTCATTTTTAAAAGTGCTTTTTGGTTTATAATTTCTATAATCAATACCCTCGGATGGTGCATCTTTAAACAATGATTTACCACTTGGGTTTGACGTGTGACGTCTGAAGCCCATTTCTTCTAGCATAAGTGCAACGGGAATAACTCCTCCTTCAATATATTGACTGTATATTAATATGACACCATTAGATTTTTTAATAATATTACCTATTTTGTGCAACTTACCACTATATAATTTAAGTTTTTCCAATGAAAAAATGTTACCGTATTCTTCGAGTACTTCGGGTTTGTAACTATAATCATATTTCATTGGCTTTGGATTTGTCTGTGTTCTAAATTTCATAACGTGTTGAAGACCAGTTTTCCCCGTGTAAAAATCCTTTTCACTATCGATAGATGGATAAGTTATAGTGGTTGCTTCAATTGGTTTTTGTAATAAGGTATATCCAAACGCTTCCATATTTTCGAATGAAATCTTTTCAGATTCTGATAAATTAGTGATGACCTTTTTATAAGAAGCGGCTTGAAATTCACCCATTGTTGAATAATATAATGGAATATGTTGAATGGGTTTGCTTATTTCTTTTTTATTAAATTGTATTTCTGGATAATTTTTGGGGTTATTGTTTGGTTCAAAATGTTCGGGATAAATGCGAAAAGGGAAACTGTATGGGTTTTCGCCGCGTATATATGAAACGTAACCAACTAGTTTTCGTTGCAATAATTCTTCGCCATTATCCGTAAATGTCCCGTCTTTTTTAAATATCTCGTCTGTTTTTAAAGTACCACGATTGTCATTAGAATTTAATAAATTAATAATCCATATAATTTCTCGGTATGAATTGTACATGGGTGTTGCAGACAGTAACAATATTTTCATATTATTACTATACTTTGCTACATCAATCATTTGACGACCCAATTGTTTTTGTTTGTTATCGTCGGAAATACGAATATTATGTACTTCGTCAATAATGACCAATCGGTCATTAAATAATTTTTGTAATTTGTCTTGATATAATCTTTTTTTGGTTTTAACGTCAACACTATCATCTATTTTAACTTTTTTCTGAATATAACGTGAAAATTCTGTATAACCCATAAATACATAATTGTTGTTTATAATACTTTTTATTTGGCGTACAATAAATTCTCTTTGCAGTCCTAATGTATTGCTTGGATTTATCTCTTTTAAAAAATCATTACCAACACACGAGCGTTCTACAGACCATATATTGTTTTTTTCGACAAGTTTATTTTCATCGAAAAGTTGATTTCTGAAATTATCTTGGACATTTGGAGAAGCCACTATAATAGTACGTTTTTTATTACCGTGTTGTGCGGTAATTTTGCGATGTTCTTCTGATATACCAATAGCGCTGCAAGTTTTACCGGTACCTACACCGTGATATAACAACAATCCATTATATGGGGTTTTATTTGACATAAAGTTTTTAACAAACATTTGATGAGGTGATAATTCAACTTCTGCATTACATAATTTATTTGCGTGTTCTTCAATATTTCTTATTTGGCCATCATATTTTGTTTGATCAAATTCTTTAAATAGAGATATTTTTGAACTAAAATTTGGGTCATCAAGAGTAGGATATAAATTTTCAAAATGAATTTTTGATTTATTTTCGTTATATTCCATAAGTTCTTTCTTTTTTAAGTAATCATTGTATTCATCATCATCTTTGTTTTTTGGAATTTCACCTAAATCGAGTTCTTTATTAGATGTATCATCTTTGTCTATTATGAAAGAAGGTATTTTAATAGTGTTTTCGAAGACAGATTCGTCTAATGGTTTAGATTTTTCTTCCATTTGAGTGGGTATTTCTGGTACAGTTTCCACAACTTCTGTCGTATTTTCATCTAATCCATTTTTTTTTCTAATCTCATTTTGCATTTCTAAAATAGCATCAATTAAACTGTTTTTATTAGGACAGGTTTTAATAAATTTTCGCCCTTCTCTGGTTTCGTCTTGATATTTTAATTTATCGTGGAGTTTTTTTAAATGTTCAACTTTAATTGCATTATAATCTTTTCGAGCATAAATATTTTTAACATTATATAAAAAATCATTTGATATTACAAATTCTACTTGATTACGAGCTCCGTGTCCCATTGCTTTTTCAATGTGATATTTAGATTCTTTTAAATTATCTTTCTTAACAATTTGTACACATTCTTTTGTTATAGGGTCTCTACGTGAACCTTTGGGGCAACGTTTTTCTTTTGTATTATTATTCATATATAATACAAAAATATTTTATAGTAAAAACATACGATAACTTGTGAGAATATTGTGTAAGTTTTCTAGCACATTTTTTTTCTCTAAATTGTAACATCGTATTTTTTTCAAAGCATTTTCATAGGTTAACCATTTTAATTCGCTTACTTCAGTGTCTTGTATTTTGTATGTATTTAAACTATCTTCATATTTGATAAATGATACAAAGTATTTGTGCTTATACGATTTATAATTCGAACCAGTAAATATTTCTTCCAATGGCATAATATTATCGATATTGTGTAGTATATTGTTTTTATATCCGGTTTCTTCACAAAATTCTCTAATAGCACATTGAAAATCCTTTTCTTGAAAGTTTCTACGTCCTTTTGGAAATCCCCATTCAGGATATTCCCATTTAGTATTAGAATCTTTAATTAACGATTTAAATGAAATATCTTCACCGTTTAGCTGATATCCCTGTTTTAATTTAAAATATTTATCTCGGGCAATGTTTTCTTCATTTTTATATTTTGCAGCATTATTTAATCCCCAAAGATCGTTCCATAGAAAGTCAAAACCATTTTTTAAAATTTTAACTTTTTCTTGAATGGTCATTTGATTAATCATTTCGAGTAAGTAATTTTTATCATATAAATTGTATTTACCCCTTAATAAATCAATATAACCCAAACTGTCTTTTCTACAAATCATTAAATATTCGATATTATTATTATTAAATCGAAAAGCAATAATACCATTACTTGTAATTGGTAATTTACATTGATGATATAAATGTCCCTGTTTTCCACAGTTATTACAATAATTATCACTCATAAGATATAAAAAATAGTAACATAATCTTTATATTTTACTATTATAATGTCTTTTAATTTATATAATGAAATACGAATCGGAAATTTGGGGACCTCATTTTTGGTTTTTTTTTCATACTATTGCTTATAATTATCCTGTAACGCCAAATGAAGTCGTAAAAAGAAAATATTATGATTTAATTATGAATATGCCATTATTTATACCCGATGTTGAAATAGGAAAAAAATTTAGTGCATTATTAGATAAATATCCGGTTACACCTTATTTGGGAAATAATAAAGATTTTCAAAAATGGATGCATTTTATTCATAATTATATAAACAAAAACATAGGAAAACCGCAAATATCGCGACGCGAGGCATACGAATTATATAAAGAAAAATATGCAAATAAAACGACATTGAAAACATATATGATACATTTAAAAAAACATTATGTTTATTTGTTCTACATATTTGTTGGTATACTAACAATTTATATGATAAAATTATAATACATTTATAATATAAATGAGAATAGAATTAGTATTTTTATTAATAACAGGTATTATTATTGGAAACATTTATACAGACGGTAAATATTTAAAAACAGTATTGGACTCTAAAAAACATTTGCAAATGGGTGGTGTAGCAGTTGGTGCTTTTATGTTATATGTATTAATAAAAAGAGACCCCTTGCGAGCAGGAGAAATTATAAAAACGTCAAATGAATATTTAAAACATATGCCATTAGACAAAAATAGTAATAAAATAATAAGTCCATTTTTGAATTTTAGTGCAAATAATTATATGCAAAACAGTGGCGAAAATCAACCACAGCAAAGTGTCGAGAAAATACAACAATCGGGAAAGAAATCTACAAAACGATCAGTAAGTGAAACAAAAAAAAAATATGTTGCATCTAACCAAAACTGGAAATGCGGCGATTGTAAAAAACAATTGACAGCGTGGTTCGAAGTGGATCATAAAATACGATTGGAATATGGTGGTTCTAATCATGTAGATAATTTAGTAGCAATGTGTAGAGAATGTCACGGAAAAAAAACGGCTATGGAGAATATGTAATATTATTATATATTAATAATATTAATGAAAGTAAGTGAAATATTTTTTTGGATATTATTTTCAATAATAGGAGTATTAATTGTTTTATATAATTTACAGAAAATAGATGACCTTCCTCCTTTTATTAGCAAGTTTCTCGATTTTTTGAAGACAGACAATGTATTTAAAGATAATATGACATCATATGGAATTTTATATATTTTACTCGCTTGTATAACAGTGTTTATATTTTATGTTATTAAGGAACCATATTTACTTTATAAAAGTTCGAATATAGTGATTTACATATCTATTGTACTTTTACCTCTTATTTATCTATATTTCAAATTAGGAAACGCAGTATCGGCATTTGACAGTTCGTCTGCAAAAATGGCATTTAGTGCAATTGGTATAATGATAGGAACATTTATTTTATTTAATTATGTTGATTTATCCGTATATAAATTAGATGTAACAAAACGTATATTTTATGCATTATTAGTATTTGGGGTCATTGTAGCATTAAGTATTGCATTTATATTTTTAGGAGATTATTTGAAAAAGTTAGATGGTAATTTAGGTTTTCTTGCTCATTTGTTATTTTACATCCCGTGTATGATAGTAGATTTTATAAAATATATAATACGAGATTTCAATAATTCACCACCCACCGTGTATATATTATACATTGTTGAATTAATTATTATTCTTGCAACAATATACTTTTTACCATTTATCGAAAGTACATTATCATTACAGGGAACTAAGTTATTAGAAAATCCTATGTTTTTAGAAAAACGTCGCTCTATATTTAGTGGTTATGATTTGGCAATGGAAGAAAACAATGAAAAAATAGCTAGACACAATTATAGTGTTAGTATGTGGGTATATATAAATACTCCGCCAAATACAAATGAAAAATATACTATATTTGATTATGCAAGTAAACCCAAATTAATGATCCAAAATAAACAATATGACGACACCGATGTTATAGAATATACAAAAGAGGAACAAATAACACCTCCCGTATTAGACCCGAATGAAAGGGATTCACACGTATTTGTTATTGAGTATACAAATAATAATAAAATAAACAACCAAGGAGAAATACACCGTTATGAAGTGAGTTTACCACTACAAAAATGGAATCATTTTGTCTTTAATTACAATGGTAATGAAGTGTCTATATACATAAATGGAGAACTACGTAAGACCATTTTATTAACTGATAAAAGCCCCAACCATAGTATTTATGACAATATTTATATAGGCGATGATGATGACAGCAATGGTGCAATATGCAATGTTAAATACTTTGAAGAACCGCTATCAAAAATGCAAATAGCGTATATTTATAATTTATACCAGAATTTTAATCCCCCCTTGTTGTAAAATATTTATAGTATATATATATAAATGAACGTTACTTTGGTAATTTTAGGAATCGTATTAATCGTGTTGATATATGTAATTTATCAATATATAACAAATGTATCACAGGAAATTTCTGACTATAAAAATGTCACTACTTCGGCGACAAGCGTTACACCTGAAGATTTAAGCAGTCCAAATTCGACAAGATATGCTCATAGCATTTGGGTTTATGTAAAGAAACATAGTGGTGAGTGTCCATTTATTACTTTTAGTGACGCTACTGGAACAGCTGGTACAAAACTTTATTTAGCTGCAAACACACCTACTTTAAAATATGCTTCTGTTGCTGCATCAACGGCAGGGGAAAGTGAATTAATAATTACTGATAATTTCCCCATTCAAAAGTGGGTGTGTTTAACAATAAGCATTGACAATCAAATTGTTGATGTTTATATGGATGGTAAATTAGTTAAATCTGCCAAATATACACATGGTACACCAAGTACTTGGACATTAAGCAGTGGTTCTTTTGATGGATATATTACAAAATTTAAACGCTGGGCCGAGCCATTGAACCCCCAAAAGGTTTACGATATTTATATGGAAGGAAATGGACGTAGTGGTATACTACCTGCGTATGGTGTAGACCTTTCATTATTTAAGGATAATATTGAACAATCTAAATTCACCTTATTTTAGGAAATTACTTATGTATTAATATAGTATATAAGTAATAATGTCATCAAATCAAAATACTTTTGATAATATTGGACAACAATCATCTGATGCTTTTAACCAAGGATATAATACATTAAGTAATAGCATATCTAGTGCTAAGGAATCATTAAATGCAGGCGTAGATGACTTAACAAAAAATGTAGAAGGGACAAAATCGTTTTTAGATTCTAATACAATGGTTGTTAAGTTTGGATTTTTAATTTTAGTGGTAATTGTATTTACCTTTTTAATTCGTGTTGGTATTACGTTAATTGCTTACTTTACACAACCGGGTAAGCACCCCTACGTAGTACAGGGATTATTGGATGGAACTGAACCCGTAGTAGTTAGCCAAGACCCTAAGTCAGCGGATTATACACCTATTTTCAAATCAAACAATGAAAATACTGGTTTAGAATTTACGTGGGGTGTATGGTTACGTATGGGTAAGGAAGTACCATCAGGAACAAAGTATAATCACATATTTAGCAAAGGAGATGCTCCTACTGGTGTAGATAATTTAGATGTGGTTAATAATAGTCCTGGTTTATATTATGGTCCAAGTACAAATCAGTTGTATGTAAAAATGAATACAGTAAAGGCGAATGATCCCACAAACACCGTTACTGTTGATAATATTCCTATTATGAAATGGTTTCACGTTGCTATTCGTATGAAAAACACAGTAATGGATGTATATGTAAATGGCACTATATCTGGACGTGCCGTATTAGACCATACACCCAAACAAAATTATCAAGATGTTGTTGTAAATCAGAATGGCGGTTTTGCTGGAAAATTATCAGATTTACGTTACTTTGCCAAAGCACTTAACGTATTTGAAATTAACAGCATTGTAAATAACGGACCTAACATGTCTACAAGCAAATATGCTACTGGAGTAGGTGAAGAAGATTACTATGGATATTTATCCAATATATGGTATAGTTCTAAGGTTTAAACATAAATTTATTATCATTTATAATATATATTATAAATGACAACATTAAGTGATATGTGTTTACAACGAGAAAAAAAGCAACAATTACATATACCAATTAGTCGTTATGAAGTTGAATCTCCATATACTACTACTGCATATACACAATTTGATTTAGATATGCGACGTAAAGCTGAAATATTAAAATATGCAAATAATACTTCATCAAATAAAACAAATGATTTAACTCAAAAACAAAAATGGTCATTTTTTGTAAACAATAAAAATAAATTAAACGTACCAAAAACCTTTGTATCATTTTATAATCGAGATTTAAATGAGACATATCAAATATTTTACAAAATAAAGACATTAGATAATGGATGTCCTAATACTATAATAAAAACGAATTCAACAGCAGCAAATGTACCCGGTAACATAGATTTATATCTTGATGAATCTGTTCCACTTTATAATTATAAAAAAGAAACTATTAATTATGGCATATTGAACGAAGCATTTCCTTATAATATACTATCAAATTATGAGTCAAATAAATTTGTGTTGAATAATTCAACAAGTAATGTACTTCAATTATATACTTTAAAACCACAAAGTGACAATACAACTGTTGATATTGATTTTCCAATTGCATTGTATATAAATGGTGTTATGAAATCAACTAGTTTAAGACGCGAAGGTAACATTTACATTCAAAATAATAGTATAAATTTATCATCATTTGTGTGTAATTTAAGTTTTAATAATAGTGTCACTGCTAGTTTAATTGCAAATTTTCAATCAAGTAATGTTAATTTTGACGTTTCGTTTAATTATAATAAAGAAACCGATAAAGATTTTACTGGTATTATTTATTTACAAAATGTATCCATTAATAATATAAATTTAAACAGCACAAGTGATTATGTATATGATATTGGTATTACACCGGTTATATCAACTCAGAACCTAACAAGTTTGGGTGATTTTGATATAAAAATCGGTATAATGACAAATATAGATACAAATAACTTACTTATACAAGAAGATTGTAGTTTTAATAATATTAATAGTGGTAGTATAGAAACAAATTCAAACAATTACAATTCTTTAAATATATTATCCTATTCTGACAATGCCAAACAAAATGCAATGGTCGTCCAAAATGCAAGCACAAATAGTGTTGTTAATCAGTTAGCAATAACAACATCCAATATTACCGTTGAAAATTATGTTCGATGTCTAAGTAATTTTGTATATTTTGATTATGATAAAAATAACAATGCATATAATTTAAAAAATACAGAAGCAATCTCATTACAAGATATATCTAAAAATTATTATGTGTTTGATACATATTATCAATCAAACATAACATATAATTTAAAACAAGGTGTTTATTATTTTGTAAATATTGGAAAAGAAGAACCCATTAAGTTAAGTCGCATTGACCCATCTATAAATATATTAAACAATAATATTATAATATACGATTATGGTGGAGGTATTGTTTATGATAGGTATGAAAGAGAATCATATGACTACACATATGACAATGAAACATATTTATATGGGTCAATTAAAATGACAGTAACTGACAATTTTGATGATATAAGTTTATGTACATATAAAAATGGTTCGAAACAAGATGTAAATGTAACATTTACATATAATAATTATTGTTGATTACGCGCAGCTGCTTTGTTTACGTGTTGCATATTATTTGTTTGCGTAGGATTTAAACACATTTGTTTATTAGGATAAATTTGTTTACTTAAACATTTGTCACCTTCGTTTATTTCAACACAACCGCGTTTACCCTGATATTCTCCAACAAGACACCAAGATGAACGCTTTGATGCTGCTGTTGACAGAACAGAATTTTCATACGATGATGGTGTAATGTTCATTGAATCTTTGAAATTGCGGCGCATATCGTCGGTTAGACCACTTGCACTTGCCTTTTGTAGTAAAGTGCCGACAGATTGTACCGTACCTTCAGCAATATCGACGCTGAATTTTGCTGTATCTCCAACTACATCCGCGGTTTTGTTAATAATAGTACCAGCAGAGAAACCGAGTAAAGATAATATTTGTCTAAACAAGGGCATTACAAACTTTGTAACGTTTTCAAATATACCTCCAAAAAAGAAGAACAGATTCACTCCTAAAAGCGAAAAGAACAAAATAATACATAATACGACTATGATAAGCATTTTGTTATCAAAATTAAGGTCTATTTTATTGGAAACTTTTTGATTGTTTTCGTCTTCCATTTATATAAAATGGCAATATTAAAATATATTTGTAAATAGATTTAAATAATACGTTTGTCTTAATAGTATATTATATAAAAATCTTTATATGGAGGTTTACGGATTTTTAAATACATTTTTTGTAGCAAGTATACTTATCAGCTCAATATTAGTAGTTGTGCTCGTTTATCATTTTAGACAACGTTTAGGAGCAATGGAAGAGAAGACCGAAACATTGCTACAGATTGTAAACAATGTTGTACAGAAACTGAATCATGATGATAGTGACAATGGAATTCAAAATATAATACCATTAAGTAATGTCAATAGTGATGACTATTATGGTGAATCAGAAGAGTACAGAGCAATGGAGTACCCCAATGAATCGGAAAAAAATGAAGGTGATGAGGACAGTGAGGGCGAGAGTGATGAGGACAGTGAGGGCGAGAGTGAGGGCGAGAGTGAGGGCGAGAGTGAGGGCGAGAGTGATGAAGACAGTGAGGATGATGATGAGGACAGTGAGGGCGAGGATATTGAGGAGGAGGACAGTAAGGGTGAGGATGAGGATGAGGATGTTCAGGAGGGGGGTGAGGAAAATGAGGATGATGAGGGTGAAGTAAAAAAACAAGTAACGGAAGAGATATTATCTTTAAAACAGGAAGATATTACAAATGAGTATGAAAAAATGAATGTTACGCAGTTAAAGCAAATGGTGAAAGATAGGAATTTGTCAAATGCAGTATCCAAAATGAAAAAACCTGATTTGGTTTCGCTATTACTTAGTGAATAAAATATTTGATTAATATATATTATGGATATTAATCAAGCTTATAAAGAGATACAAGGAGATTATAAACAATATAATGAAAATGATCCTATATTAAAAGTATTTGGTCGTCCTAATGTAAATAGTAGTTTAGGTGAACCTGTTATAAAAAATTGTGATTATCGAAAGGTAATGAGTAAAGAAGCTACAAATATTATGAATACAAATTTAAGTCAAGTATCAAAAGAAAATAAATTAAATATTGTTGATATTGTTTATACAGATAATAGTGATTTAAAAGAGAATTATATGATGAAATTTGAATTGGCGGAACGTAAAATAGCACCAAATATTAAATTCGATGAAAAGTAAGTTAAATATCATTTTATAGTATTCTATAAAATGAAATTAATAAGTTTTGATGTAGGAATCAAAAATATGGCATATTGTATTTTAGATTTGTGTAATAATGAAGTAAAAATAGATAAATGGGGTATAATGAACTTAATTGAAGATGATATGTTAGACACGTGCAAGTGTAATGCTGTATTAAAAAACAAAAAAATATGTAACAAGAAGGCGTATTATAGTAAAGATAATTTATTTTTTTGTAAAAATCATGCCAAGGAAAGTAAATATTTTGTTCCAAATAAGAGTTATACAAAAACTAAATTATATAAAAAATCCGTCGATGAGTTATTTAAATTGGTAAATAGTCATTTTCTCAAAATAGAAAAGAAAACAAAAAAGGAATGCATTGACACATTTTTAGAATTTTATAATAACAGGAGTTTAAGTGAATGTAATAAAAAAGGAAAAAAATGTGACCAATATGATTTGATAGAATTAGGTAAGAAAATAAAATTAAAAAGTAATGAATGTTTTGATACAGCGGAAATAGATTTGGTAATTATTGAAAATCAAATAAGTCCAATAGCAAATCGTATGAAAACAATACAAGGTATGTTAGCACAGTATTTTATAATGAAAAGTGAAAATATAAATATAAAGTTTATAAGTTCACAAAATAAATTAAAATATTTTGAGAAAGAAGGGACGGGATATAAAGAGAATAAAAAAAATGCAATTACTTATTCTGTTGAAATGTTAAACAAATATAATTTGCATCACCAGTGGAATGGCCATTTAGAAGTAAAAAAGAAAGATGATTTGGCTGATTGTTTTTTACAAGGAATCTGGTATTTAGAAAATAAAATATAATATGTGCGTTAAACTTAAAAATAATTCTTCTTTAACTATCATAATGGAAGAAGTAAGTTTAGACATTGATGGAACATTTCCTGTTCAGGGGGCTAATGATATTTCTACAACGAAATTTGGACCAGGCATTGAATTATTAATGAATGAAAAAAATATCCCTTTATCGGGGGGGAGTAATATTGAAGTTGGTGATCTGAATGCACTAGAGAATGAGTTAAATGATTTGACTGGAACAGGTGGTGGGTCGTCTGGAAATATGGGTGAAACAGTAAATTTAAGTAGTTTTGATGAGCCACCATCCGCTATTAAATTGGATACTGAACCTATACAACTGAATTTTGACGAAAATAAAACGGATTCAAAATTGGGTGCTGCAACTGCTGAAACAATTGGTCAAAACTCCGACGGTTTTTTAAAGCAAGCAACTAGTTTTTTTAATCCTGCCCCACCTAAGATGAATGAGCGCGAAATGCGTCGTAAAAAGCGTCTTATGTTAAAAAAATTGGATGGATGGCACGAAAAGGGTCAAATGAAAGGTTATAACAATTTAACCATGGAATCACCGTATGACGAAATAGAAGATGAATATGAAACGGCAATGGAAGATAAGCGTAGTAAAGATAGTATTAAATTACAAGGGTGGTGGTTTATGACAGCGGTAAATTCATTAGAATACGCAAATGCTGCTTTTGACCCATTTGGTGTTAATTTGGATGGTTGGGGTGAACAAATAAATGATGATATTGACAGTTACGAAGAAATCTTTTCTGAATTACACGATAAATATAAAGGCGCAAAAATGGCCCCTGAGTTATCACTTGTATTGCGATTAGGATTTAGTGCCGCTGTGGTAAGTTTTACAAACAAAGCTCTTTCTAGTTCTGCTCCTGGTTTTAATGATGTTATTCGTCAAAATCCGGATTTGATGAAGGCATTTACAGATGCTACTGTAGATACAATGAGTCAACAGTCCCCTGGTTTTGCATTTGCAAGTGAAATGATGAAGGAGGAAGATATGCGTCCAAAAGGTGGGCCTCCTCCCGCACCACAGCAAACGAAAGTTGGACGTGACACAAGGCCATCATTAAATAGTCGCCCAGATTTACGTTCCTCAATGAATGAGGAAGGGGTTGAACTAAATGGTTTTGGAAGTTTAAATTCGCAAGAAAAAAGTGCACGTCCTGAAATGCGTGGTCCAAAGAACGATGACATTGAAAACATTTTGGCTGGATCAAAAACAAAGAGTATTTCTATAAATAAAGAAAAAGAAGATTCAGTAGTTAGTGCAACATCATTGGGTGATTTATCACAGGGTAGTGGAAAAATGCCTAAGCGTACCCAAAAACGCAAACAAAAATCCGATAAGAACACAGTAACGTTGGATATTTAAATCCAGTATGTACTGATATATTAGTGAATTATAAATATTTTTATAAGATAATATAAAAATATTTTTATGAATCATGTAAATGAATAGTTATATTCAAGATTTGATTAGAAGACCCTGGGTTATAAATAAAACATTACAATGTATTAATATTTATAATAATGTGCGTGATTATATTATAGATATATATAATTCAAATGCATTACTTAAAACAACGGTAGATGTTATTTATAGTAATAGTTATAATGTTATATGTTATTTTATGAATGTGAAATATCAACCTGATGCTATGAATTGGCAAACAAATTGTCTATTATATGAACACACTCACAATACAAATTCATTACACTTTATGATTGAAAATTGTACGATTTTATCAGATAATTTTGATAAGAAAAATATAAATAAAACATTTGATGATTCCAATGATAAATTGGTAAAAGAATATGTAAATTACGGCAATATATGTGACTCATTATATTTGATGAAATATTATAATTCTGTTATTTCAAAAATAAATATGTATACAGATGCGAAAATCCAAGAAATAGAAAAATCCGATGTAACTTTTTTAACGGTTGAATATAGTCATCCGTCTATGAAAAATAAAATTACATTTTGTTTGGATACTTCTTATTTTTTAGTTGGAAATGAACTTTTTTCCCCTTGTTTTGTAAAACGTTTGTTGGAATATCAATTTAGCCCGTATGTATTTAACAATAATTATAAAATTGTAATTATAGATGCGGAAACAAATGAATATATTTTAAAGTTTAATAATTATTTACGTCTAGAAAAGGATAAATGTATTGTAGAGAAATGTGAATAGTTACTCACATAGTAAAATTGATTTGTAATACAATATAAATGTATTTTATATTATATTTACAAGAGGATAATCATGCCTCAAACACATTTGTTGAATGATAAGTGGAATTTGTATTACCACTTACCAACCGATCAAAATTGGAACTTAGATAGTTATAAAATAATAATGGAGAATATAAATTCTGTTGAGGAAGTTGCTAAGCTTAATGAAACAATCAATGAAGGTGTATTACGAAATACTATGTTGTTTTTAATGAGAAGTGGCATTGACCCACAATGGGAACACGAAAAAAATAGAAACGGGGGGTGTTTTTCATATAAAATACATAACAAAGTTGTACCAGATACATGGCGAAAATTATTTAAATTAGTTACTGGAGAGACGTTTTGTAGTGATAATAATGTAAATAGTCACATTAATGGTATTACTATATCTCCAAAGAAAAGTTTTTGCATTGTAAAAGTATGGATGGATAACATTGATTATCAAGATTCATCTATATTTTATGAAATTACTGATGAACGTAATAAAGGATGTATTTTTAAAAAGCACCAACCCGAACATTAAATTAAAAATAAAAATATAATAATTACTTATTATATTATTAAAAATGAATGATATTTATTTTTTAAAGCAACGATTACACGTTTATTCTAATCCAGTCAGAAAAGAATCGAGAAAAGAATCGAGAAAAGAATCGAGAAAAGAATCGAGAAAAGAAGTAAAAATATTCTTTACAAACATTACAGAATATGTGTTCATTCCGAATAATGATTATTTAAAAACAAATGATTTGAAAAATAAAATATGGTGGACCAGTGCAGAAGAAAAACAAATGAAAAAAAATATCTGTTAGGCAGGTGGCAATGATGCTAGGCAAAGTTTAATTTCACCTAATGACGCTACATTATATTTTACTATTAATGGCAGATCATTACCTAGATACATTTCAAGATGACTACACAAAGGTGTACATTTTATAAAATGACTCAAACTTTTCAAAGAAAATTCACCTTGTATAACAATTGTTTCATCACTTTTTTGTATAAACTCCATATTTCCATTTGATTCAGAACGATAAATTTTTGATTTAGCAAATGAACCTGCACAGGAAAATATCAAATCCTGACCAACTGACTTGATTTCAATTCTGTCAGAAATACCATTCATATCACGAATGATCTTTTGAAAATCACTTGTAGGTAAATTAATGACGGTAGAGTATTCTACATCAGGAACGCTCATTTCTTCTGTATCAGGTTCAATAAGACGCAGTTTTTGACTATAACATTGTTTAATTGAACCATTATCATATTGTAACCCTAAATGGGAAACAACTCCATCATGATAATCATCTTTTTCTATATAAATAGATAATGTATCATCATTTGACATTGTTGAAATAACTTTGAAAAGATGAATTGTATTTGCACACACTATGATTTTATTTGGACCACAATTATAAGATTCGAAATTAATTGCATTTAAATTTACATTTACTAAAATGGTATGTGTTTTATCAAAATTAATAATTTTTAATCCTTCTTTTGTAAATGTCATCGTTGCATCGGTTAATATATCTTTTATTGCCGTAATCATATTACGAATAGGTTGGATTTGAACAGTTCGAATAGTTAATACATTATTCTCCTCGTTCATTATAACAATATATATACGGATTGTTTTATATATTATTTTTAAAAACATTTTTAAACGCATTAGTATTTCTTTTTATACACATTTAAGAAAAATATAACCATTATATTATATAATGGTTATAACAGAAGATGATTATCAAAAATATGTTTACAAAATACGCGAAAGACAAAGGGAACAACGCAGAGAATTGGAATTACATAACGGGTACTACGGCAGACGCCCATATTATCCTTTTAAATTGGATGAATGGAAAAAAATAGGAAATGAAATGCCTAAAAAACACGCGACTGAAATCACCCAAATGAAGGAAAAGTTAAAGAAAATAGAAATCGAGATAGAGGAATACCATAAGAATTTAATGGTGGCTGCTACCGCTGGTCCAACATGTGCGATTTGTTTAGATGAAAAATATGCCGAAGAAGGACCAAATATCGCGGTAAGTTTTAATAATACCAAATGCAAAAAACATATATTTCACGAACAATGCGTAAGCGATGGTCGCGTAAAGAAATGTCCAATATGTCGAAATGATAAAAAAAAACTAACTAAAGTTGATAAAGATAAATTATCTAAATTGCTTAAAAGTTCCAAGACCCCTTCCTCCAAAACAAAAAAACGCAATACCCGCTGCCCCAAAGGAACACGTAGAGATCCTAAAACACAAAAATGCGTTTCAAATAATGATACCAAAACCGTTTCTAAAAGATGCCCTAACGGCACACGTAAGAATAAAATTACAGGTAACTGTGATAAGAAATAAACGTCCTATCTGTTAGTTAATTTATAATGTATAAACTATAAATTAATATACTATGTGTTTTTCGTGACCAAATCGTAATGATAAATCGACTGGAATATCTTGTATTACACCACTATCAATTAGATTTCGTATAAAACTTACATCTTCACTTGTTCCGTCCGTTATAATTCCGCCATTGTGATTGAATTCTGTAATATTTCTAAAGAACCACGGATATTTAAATCGCTCATCCTCAATAACACCTTTCTTAATTGCCATACATCCCATACCAACATATGCACATTTCACTACCCGATGATTGTTTTTTACTCTTGCATCGCCGTCTTCACACGATAAAAATTTAAAACAACCATTGTTTTTATAATATTCCTCATCCCAATCTTCTACACAACATAATTGTTTTCCACCGTCCATTGCATATATACCTGAATATATCTTGTGTTGCATTCCATTTTGTATTAGCTTATCTATCATTTCGGGACTAAACACCATATCACTGTCTAACCAAACAATTATATCATAATCAATCCCACCATTATTAAATGGCTTCTGGTCTGGACCATTTAATACATTTGCACCTAAACACAATGCGCGTGCAAAATTAACTTGTGACGAATACTGGTTTGATATTTTAATATCATATTTATGTCCTAATATTAATAGTGTTTGGGTCCACGAAATGAAAAATTTATTGGAAAAATGATTTCCGGGTATGCAGAATATTACTTTTAATTTATTTGCAATGGGATTAAAAAGTGTAGGGTTCACAAATAATCCACTAGACATTGAAAATATACATATTTTTATTTTTATATTATTATAATATAAATGAGTATTCCAGATAAATACGTTCCCAAACATCTCGATAAAAAAGATATTATACAACAGAAAAAGAATATATTACGTTCTCGAAAACTCTATAAAAAAGGAAAATATTTAGAACGTCCCAAGGTAAAATCCTATAAATCTAAGAAGTCAAAACATATTAATAAAGCAATGAAAATTTATAATATGGAGAACATTAAACCATCTAGAGAACTTGCCGACAAAACCCAATGTACTATTGATGCGTTGGAAAAAATAGTTAATAAAGGACGAGGTGCATATTATTCAAGTGGTTCTCGTCCAAATCAAACCGCTGAATCATGGGGCATTGCGCGACTGGCAAGTGCGATTACCGGGGGCAATTCAGTATTCTATGATTTTCACTTATTAGAAGAAGGATGTAATAAAAAAGGGACAGCATATAAGTTAGCAAAAAAAACGTGTAAGCGTAAAAAACGGTGTACTAAATATTTAAATAGAACGAAAAAACGCCACGTCAGAACGCAATAAATATGCCACGTCACTACAGCATATGTGCAGCAATAATTTTATGTATTTAGGGAAAATACATAAAAAAATAATGTATATTTTATGTATAAATGAGGATCTTCTTCCTTTTGTCTTTGTCTATGCTTACACAATGTGTTTCACGTATTATACAAGTTGAACGGCTATCATCACCACCGGTTATTTGTGGTTCTACACCACCATTCGAGTCATTTGATCCATTTGGATTTTCAAAGGATACTAAAAAAGTAAACTATTACAGAGAGGCCGAATTAAAACACGGACGTATTGGTATGGTTTCAGCAACATTAATACCCATTGTAGAACAATTTACACACAAACAAGCCATTCATGGGTTTGATGAACTTCCTTCTTCAGGAAAAATCGCCATATTAACTATTATGTTTGCGTCTGAATTTAATTCAATGCTTCGTGGATGGAAAAATCCATATACAAATCCATTTGAACTTAAAGAGGATTATCAACCCGGAGATATTGGATTAAGTTTTGACATTGACTTAGCTGAGGAAAAAAATGGATTATTATTAGATAAAGAGTTAAATAATGGACGTCTAGCAATGATTGCTTCGCTGGGAATGATTGTTCAGGAATTGGTTACATATCAACCTCTTTTTTATACTACTGCATAATTTGGATCTGTAAAAATGTTAATCACCCCTTTACACCATTCTGTATTATCGTAATCATCTTGTGAAATATATTTATTAAGAATTTGACCAAATTTATGCCAATGTTTTGGGTCTTTTCCCAATACTTCGGGTGCAACGAACTTCAAATCCGTAACATACAAATGTATGTCCGAAATGAATTCTGTTTGTTCATCGGGAATGAGCTCCAATATACCACACGCAACGCTAATAGGATTTCTCATAATTATGAATTATATATGATTAAAGCTAAATGGAAAAATATAAATCAATTTTTATTAATGAAAAATGATTAGTATATTATATTAATATGTTTGTAAAGTTAATATAATAACAACATGAACGTTTCAAATAATGAAAATGAAATATTACAACAGTTTGATAATGAAGTATTGCAATGGTTTCGCAATAACAATGTAAACGTTTCAAATAACGAAAATGAAATATCGGAATGGTTTCGCAACTTGTCACATCCCCACCGTATATGGTGGATGCAAACATTTCAAGATATGATGAATAACGAAGGTAACAATCAACAAAACACAATTTCACCTGATAATCTATATATTCAATCGAGTCCAAGTGCCATAAGGGGAATATTCGAAGTCCCCATTTATGATAACAACGACAATTACATCTACAATAATTAAATAAATTCAATACTTTGCTTTTCATCTTTACTCACCATCTTACCTACAAATATTAAATCCCCCATTTTTTCTTGTGCTGCTTGATAACTTTCATAATCATATATTTTGTTTGTTTTGGTATCTAATGCATATTTTGTACCTTTATATGTTATTTCTTGTAAATTATCGAGAACATTTTCTTTTAGATTTAATTCTTTTTTGTCTGATTTATCAATGTCAATGTTTGGAATAGTACCAAAATCATTGGACTTTATGTTTCCATAACTATAACAAGCAACTGATTCGTCCGATTGTTTCGTGGCATATAAACTACAATCAAATGCACTTGACTTAACGGCATCCAATATTTGTTTATTAATATTGTCTTTTAATGTTGATATTTCGAATAATGATTCATCAGTTGTTACAGGAGTATTACCGTCAATACGACTAATATCACGAATGCGCAATTCAATGTGTTTTTCACTTGTTTTGTGTGATTCAGACAATGTTGATAAATACAAATAAACCTTTACATTTTGATGTTTTTTGGGTAAAGTCAAATGACTTCCAATGCGTCGAGCACGACCAATGACTTGGTTTTTACGTACCATATGCCAATAGGGTTCAACAATATGAACAAAACGTGTGTTTTTTAAACTAATACCTTCTGCACCCGACGCAGTAATCATTAACACTCGAATAAGTTCTCCATATTGATTATTTTTTTGTCGTTTTTCTAATTGTGCAACCAACGATGGAGGTACAACGTCCCAATCACTATTATAAATGTTACGAATTATTTCTTTTTCTTCGGCAGTTTCAGTACCTGTATATAAAACATATTTGGGTTTATCTTCATCACCTATTTTCTGAACAATACTCCAGTCACCATTTGTTGATTTTTTTATTTTAAATTCCGCAAAACCATTTGCGTCAAGTATAAGTTTCAATACACCAACACCTTCCATCGTTCTAAACTGACTATAAATAAGATGTAATCCAATATTATCGGGATGTTGTAAGTTCTCTAATAATGATAATAATTTGGGACTAAGCATTTGCAAACTATCTTTGGATAAATATTTTGAGCTACCTCCCCGTTCCATTTTTGCTAATTCTTTTAGTGATTTTGTTATTTTCTTTTGATAACTTGTATCATCTGCAATCGCACTTTCGTCTTCTGGATTAAAATTATCACGACTAATAATTTCCTTTTTCTTAATACCATCCACCGCATCTTCAGAAACATCTTCTTTTTTACTGGGCATAGGACGTTCAACATCGGGGGGAAATGCGAAATTACATAATGCACGTGAAAAAATACGATAAGTGGACGAAAATTTATATAATTCATCATCACCTTTATTTTTCAATGCATTTTTACGCGAATTTTTCTCTTGCTCTGCTTCTTCTTTACGTACTTTTTCATATAAGCCAAACTGATAATCGCTCATTTCTGTTTTTACAATATGAAATTTTGAACCATCTTTGTCTTTGATAATGGCAGGCATTAACTCCTTTTTGTCACTTAGGAACGATGTTAACCCTAATATACGACGCACCAAAACATCAGAATTAACTAGAGAACCATTACTCACATTTACAAACATTTTATTAAAAACCTCTTTATCATCTGGCAAACATTTAAATCTATCTACAATAATATCAGAATCTTTTACATCATATTTGTTTTTCTTTAATATTTTTAATACAGTAGATTGAAACAAATCGTCTGTTATATTTCCTGCAGCGTCGAGTTTTACGCCATTATACTTGTCTGCATAAGGACCTCCACCATAATGAGGAGCATATATTTGGTTATGTCCCATTTGATACATTTTGCGAACATTTGCATCATCTTCAATATCTTCTTCATCAGTAATCATTTTATCAACAATCGGTATTTGATTTTTCTTCTTTTTCTCTGTTTTACGCTTTCCGAGTTTACGCTTTTTCTTTGTACCACCAATAATAGCACCTTGTTCTCCTACTCCGAAAACATTTCCTATATTTTTTCCAAATGCATTCACGTTATTCTCAAATACACCATATAATGTTTGTTCTTCCTCTTCTTCCTCTTCATCGTCCGAAATATCCTTATCTTTTTTCCCCTTCTTTGCTTTTAAATTCTCCAATTCTTTCGATGATTTATTCTTGTCTTTTTGCATTTGGTCTATTTCTCGTTTTAGTTCTTTTTCTTGTTCTTTCATTAATGCATTTTGCTGCTTTGCAACATCGTCGTTATCATTTAATTTATCTATTTTACCACTAAGATCTTCAATCTTTCCTTGTAAATCACCAATGTCCTTTTCTTGCTTCTCTATAATACTTTTTTGTTTTTCTAATAATTCGTCTTGTGTAGATGACATTTGATATTGCTTATCTATTATTTTTGGCATGTCATAATTGGTCGACTTATTGTCATCATTATCATTTATTTGTCCTTGTAAATCTTCATTTTGTTTTTGCAGTTCATTTACGGTTTCATTTAATTTTTCAAATTGTTCTTCTTGTATTTTCATTTGTTTTTCGAACATTTCTTTTTGAGATTCTAATTCTTGTCTCATTTTTTCATCATTTTCATCATCTTCTTTGTCATCTAATGGTTCTTTGACATCTCCTTTAATGTTCTCTATATTATCACTTAATGCATTTAATTTTTCTTCCAATGATTCCAAACGTTCTTTATCTTTTTCTAATTCTTGTTGCTTTCCTTCTTCTAATACTCCATCAACCAACTGCTTTTCTAATATACCATTGTTTTCTTTTAACTTGGCCATTTCATCTTCCATATTTTCAACTTGATTTTGTAATGTGCTTATACGTTCATATTGAGCAGAAGCAATCTTTTGCTGGGCATCCATTAAATCCTGAGAAGTATAATTATCAACACCTGTTTCTTTTGTTTCATCATCTTCCTCTTCCTCTTCAACATCTTCCGTTTCTTTTGTTTCATCCTCTTCCACATCTCCCGTTTCTTTTGTTTCATCCTCTTCCACATCTTCCGTTTCTTTTGTTTCATCCTCTTCAACATCTTCCGTTTCTTTTGTTTCGTCTTGGTTTACATCTGGTTCTCCCTTTTTAACGGATTCTTCATCTGCTCCACCATACATACCTCCACGTTTTTTTCCTTTTAAAACTCCCTTTTTATTTGTATTAATAAATCCAAATGGGTTTCGTGTGATTTGTAATTTATTTCCACTATATTCAATGTAATCAAAAGTATTGAATCCTTCTTTATCAAAAAGTTCAAGAAATCGTTCAGTGGTTGTCTTGTCATTTGTCTTAACATTTAATTTAAATGTCCAAGATTTAATATATCCACGTAATAAATTATACAACACCGCGATTTCATTTGGATAATTAATAACAGGAGTACCAGTTAACAACACAATTTTAGCATTTTGTGCAGTCATTAGATATTCATATAATCTATATGAAACTGATTTCTTATCTTTCAATTTATTTACAATTCTACTCACAAGATTATGCGCTTCGTCAATAATAACAACGTGATTATCAAATGGGTTACGAGAAAAATCTCCGCTAAGTTTTTTCAATCGTTTTAAATCAATACCATTGTAATTTTCATCTCTATATTTTACACGTATCATTTCGTTTAATTGTTCATCAACCTTCTTTTGTTCATCAGAACTTAAAGTAGAAAAATTTGGTTTTTTCGAAACATCTACCATCCAAGCTCCTTTTTTCTTTCGAATATATTCTCTTGATAACGACAATGTTTTACTTAATATTTCAACACGTTCAAGATTACCTGTAATTGAAACAAATTCCCAATATTGATTTTTCTTATATAAATCATCCCCACACTTTTTCAATTCTGTAAAATAATTCATTTTTAATGAAGCCGGGGTAAGTAAAAAAACGGGTTTGGTTGTTTTCATTCCTTCGGCAATCGCAATAGAAGAACACGTTTTACCGGAACCCAATCCGTGAAATAATAATAATCCTCTGTATGGAGTATAAATATTTAAATAATCTCGAACTATTTCCTGGTGCGTAAATAGAGTGCGCTGTTCAGGGTCTTTGCTTGTTGTTTCACTTGATTTAATTTTTTTCAAATAATCGTTAAATGCTTCATTGATTTTTTTTGTAAAAATTTTACGATTGTTCATATAATATGTGGGTGCACGTATGATAATTTGGTCACCGAGTTCTTTTGGAAGTTTTTTTTTCATTTCTTCTAATCCCGCTTCTATAACACTATCATCAAATGCTCCTTCTTTTGGCTTGCGTCCCCGTTTTTTCGGCACTTTTTCAACCGGTTCTTCTGGTTCAGATATAACCTCCTTTTCCATTTCTGACTCTTTTTCGGCATCCATGTCGGATTGTTTGTCAACCTCTTTTTCAGATGCGGTTTCTTGAACAACTTCAATATCTTCATCTTCGCTACGTGCACCATTTTCTACTTCATTGACAATTTCAGAAGAATTCGAAATATCTTCTTTATTTGTAATAATGGGTTTATCAATCGCGTCGGTTTCTACTTCATCTTTTCTAGTAACATTTTTCTTTACTCTTCTTAATATTTCATCGCGATTTATAACTTGACTACCACGTTTATCAATAATTTCCATTGTTTTTTGTTGTACAGGATTCTCAATAAAAAATTCAAAATCCGTTTTTTGTTTAGGTTGTGGTCGTTTTTTTAACGTATCTATATTCATATACAATAATGTTATAAATTATTGTAGATATCTACTTTTATACAAATTTTTGTATAACTTCTAATCCTTGCTTACAAGCAATTTGTTCAGCTTTTTTCTTAATTTTATGTATTCCCTCTCCTAAAAATACAAACACTTTATGTTGCTTTTCCATTATATCGTGTACATCTTCAAATGAGTTATATGTATTTATGTTTGTAGATTGAAAGTGTTTCAGATTAAAATGTTGTTGTCCTAAACATAAATAAACACCCATATGATATCCCTTTTCCTGATCATAACTATTAATTTCAATATAATGTGGAGTAACTTTAAACTCCTTTTGAATAGTCACTTGTAAAATATTTTTATAATTTTCATCGTGTTTAATAAGACCAATCCAATCTACGTGTGCGTCATATACATTTTCAATAAAATTTTGGGCAATTTGAAATCCCGGACCCGTTGTAAATACATTTTCAAACCATCTATCATCATCTTTGACATTAATTTTATTACAATCCAAAAATAAAGCTCCAATAAATGCTTCAAACAAACAGCCCAGTTTTTTTAGATTTACTCTTGTCTGTTTTCCTTCCGAATGTTTAGAAATAATATACCACTTATGAAGACCCATTTCATATGCAAGTCGCCCAATGGATTCGTTTTTCACCAATGCTATTTTCTTTTCTGTCATAAAACCTTCATTTTCTTTAGGAAAGCGCTTATATAAACAATATTTTGTAACACATTCCAATACACCATCTCCTAAAAATTCCAATCGTTCATTACATTTAGTATGTAACGGTAAACAATTATCGGGTTTATTTGCAATTACTATATTATTTGCTTTATTTTCATCATCTGGGCGACGTGTATAGGATGGATGAACAAATGCACGTTTATATAACGTGAAATTATGAACGGGAATATTAATATTGTATCTTTTAAGTATATTTTTAATATCGTTTTCGGTTATTTGAACATTTAGAGGGTTATATGGATCAAAATATAGAAATTCGTTTCCCTGTTCATCCTGTTTAATCAATATATCTTCTTCCAAGTTAGTAGAATTATTCATTATAATGTAATAAAATGAATAATTTATACATTAATCAATTTTAATATTTATATTATTTAAATTATTATATTTAGTATATATATAATATGGTTCTTAGCACAACAAAGAAAGTTGCATCCGCATCAAGCATTACAAATCAATCAACAAATGGTGGAAACAAAAAGGCCGGTCTTTTGCCCAAGGCAACTGCCTCTGCCGCCTCTGCTATTGCATTCAAGGGTACTTCCAGTAATTATTCATTATTGAAGAAACCCGTATCATCCACAACTCGTTCATCATACCCTATTGGTATGCCTGGTGGACGTTCTTAAATATTTTAGTTTAAAAATAATATAATAACCATTTACATTATTTTTACAATGAAAATTATTATTGATATTCGAGAACACGATCTTTACGATAATATTCAGAGTATTATATTAAGTCACCCCACGCCTTGTTCTTTTGATATTGCGAAAGAAAGTTTAGATATTGGTGATATAGTAATCAAAAAAGACGATGATGAGACCATTTGCATTATTGAAAGAAAAACATTGAATGATTTAATGGCTTCTATAAAGGATGGGCGTTATACAGAACAATCATTTCGTTTATCAAATGCATCTAATGTTCCAAATCATAATATTATTTATTTAATAGAAGGGAATATTAATAGCATAGTCAATCCTATCGAGAAAAAAACAATTTATACATCATTAACATCTATCAATTTGTTCAAAGGATTTTCACTTACGAGAACCCAGAATGTCAAGGAAAGTGCAGATTATTTATTGTCAATGGGTGAAAAATTATCTCGTGATTTTTCAAAAAATAAGATATTATATTACAACAATTATAATCTTAACACAAATGTATTAGAATATCCCGACGTTGTGAAAACAGCAAAAAAACAAAATATTACAAAAGATAATATCGGTATATTAATGTTGAGTCAAATACCTGGAATAAGTACTAACGTTGCCAAAAAAATTCTGGAAGATTATGACAGTTTGTATATATTTATAGAGGCATATAAGAAGCAATCTACGTTGTTAGATGACTTTTATATAAAGGGCAACACTGGTAAAATGCGAAAATTGGGTGCAAATGTTATAAATAGTATTAAAACTTATTTATTGTAACTATCATATACAATCGCATTTAGAAATAGTATTTTATCAACCGTTGTCCGCACACAAAATAAACGGTGTAAACCAATACCTAGAATAAATAGAGACGCTAATATTACAAAAAAATTATATTTCGGAATATATAAATAAATAATAAATGCAGATATTATTGTCATTAACACGTCTATTATAGCAACATTAAATAAACGTACACTATGAACCCCAGTATTTACCTTTCCAAGAATATTTTGATATTTACATAACATTATATATATAATGTTATATAATGTTCTTTAAAATGCTCCTGGGTGACTCGCGTGATTTGGTTTGGTAACTTCACGGTCTTTATACTTTCCTACTTTAACTGCATTTTGTGTATGTTTAACGCCTCCCCAATTTCCATCCATTGCGTTATCACTAGCAGGTTGTTTTGATGTAGATGCGTGTAATTCATCTAATGTGGTTCTTTGTCCCACGTGTTGACCGTGAGCATCAAACCCTGCATAATGTTTTACATTATAAGGAGCATTTTCGCGCGAAGCATCCATTACCGGAACTAACATTTTTTGTGCATTTTCTTTATATAATACTTCGGGAACTTGTGTCTGTAGTCCACCTTGCATATCAAACGGACTGGGACGAGCCCGATAAACTGTTTCACCTTGTGTATTGTTTTCCGCCTGTAAATATAATACAGGGCAATTGTTTCCTTTTGTGCGTTCTCTTTCTAAATGAACAATATATTCGTCTAAACTATAAAATGGCAAAGGATTATATCCTTCAACCACTGGTTTGGATGTATTGTATAATAATATGACGCCGTCTTTTTTAACAAGAAGATTAGGACAATTTGAATCCTCATTTTCAAAAAACTCTTGCAAATTATCTTTTTCATATGGTTTTATTTTTGAACTAAGTTCAATAAATACATATAATCCTAGAAAAAATGTAAATATTAAAAATGCGAGAAATATTGTTTTAGACATTTACCTATATATTATATAATAATAATATATATAATGCCCGTAATAGTTGGTTTAATTCACGCAGATTGGTGTGGTCATTGCAAAAGATTAATGCCTAAATGGAATGAAATGAAAGACCGAATTAATGTTAACCACGAGATAATGGAAATAGAATTTAGTGACCCAGAAAAAGATAATAAACTTATGGATTTAAATAGACGTATTCAAGGAGATAAGGAAATCTATGTAAATGGTTACCCCACTGTATTCAGGATTGATGATAAAGGTAAACTAGATTATTTCGAGAAGGAGCACGAAGTAGACCCTCTTATGGATTTTTTCAATAATACTGATGCTGGACAAACGCCTGCTCCAATGTCTATAATACAAGATAAACCTAAAAAGGAAAAGAAAACACGCAAAAAACGCAAGTCAATGGGTAAGAAGAAGGGGAAAACCCTGACAAAAGGTAAATCAAAAGGAAAAACGGCAAAAAAGAAGGGTGGAAAGTCAAAAAAAACATTGAAGTAAAAATTGATTAAAAAGGTTTTCATAATAATAATTAAATATTATGAAAAGCAGTGTTAAGAAGACAATGCGCGTTAAAAAAAACGACAATGCTAAGGAATTTAGGTTATTTGATTTCCGAGTATGTAGTAAAGTAGATGAACCCGACGCAGAAGCCCAACTATTGGCTAAAAAAACTAAATCGTATAATGAAATTAAATTAGATGAAAGCTATTTTAATATTCAAATGTTTGGTATAAATGAAAAAGGAGAAACTTGCTCCATCGACGTTACTGATTTTAAGCCCTTCTTTTATGCTAAGCTCCCGGATAATGCTAATATAAATACAGTTAACAATATTCATTGTGATATTGAAGATGCATTGAAAGCTAGTTGCAGAACAAATTATTACAAGACGTCATTTAATACGCGTTTAGTTGACGACCACAACAAATTGTATGGTTTCACCCAAGGAGAAAAACCCAAATTTATGTTAATTGAGTTTAATAGTACGCGATGTTTTAATAAAGTAAAGCGTCTATGGAATGCAAAAGAAGAAGAATTCGATGTAAATGGAACATTTTTGAAATATTCGAATAAATCTAAGTATCCGGCTCTTAGTCAATATCAGTTATATGAGAGCAACATCCCCCCATTATTGCGTTTCTTTCATATTACAAATGTGGCTCCATCCGGATGGGTAAAGGTAAGAGGAACACACGACCCTAATATTTCAACCTGCTGTAAATATAAATACAAATGTGGAGTAAAAAAACTTATTCCATTAAATAACAAAGAAGATAGTGTGCCATTTAAAATATGTAGTTTTGACATTGAGGCCAGTAGTAGTCACGGTGATTTTCCTGTACCGATTAAAACATATAAAAAATTAGCAACAAATATTGTCGATGTGTTTAAAAATCAACCATTGGTAAACGAAGACAATGGGTTTGAATTGTTGAAAAAATCAGTAATGTGTGCCTTTTTCAAAAATAAATATTGCGAAAATGTGGATAAAGTATATCCAAAAAATGGTAAATCTGACGAATCAGTCATCGTGAAATGCATAAAGAAATTAGAAACTTCATTAGATAATATATATAGACACACTGATGATAGAATAAATGAACTAATTGAACAGGCGGATGAAATTGTTCACAAATACAATTTTGGCGAGGATGAAGAAATAAATAATAGTGAATTTAGTGTAGAAGAACGAACGTTCCCATCAAAAACAAAGAAATCATTCATTGAACGTAAATTTTCAAAAAAAACAGTGCTCGAAATACTATTGATGAAGGATAAAATTACGCGCGACGAAAAAATTACGTTAATAGATAAAGCATTAATGTGTTTATTTCCCGCATTGGAAGGTGATAAAGTAACATTTATTGGTTCAACCTTTATGAAATACGGCCAAGAAGAACCATATAAAAATCACTGTATTGTATTGGATACGTGTGATAAAGTGAAAAATGTTGAAATACAATCTGTAACACGCGAAGAAGATGTTTTATGTGAATGGGCCAAATTAATACAAGAAGAAGACCCGGACATTATTATTGGATATAATATTTTTGGTTTTGATTATCAGTTCATGTATAAACGCGCAATGGAATTGGGTGTGACTGAACAGTTTTTGAGTTTATCGCGTATTAAAACAGAAAATACAGGTCATAAATCGTGCAGTATTGAAAATAAAAAATTAGCGATTGCTAGTGGTGAATATGATTTGCGTTATTATAATATCGAAGGTCGTTTACAAATTGATATGTATATGTATTTTCGTCGTGATTTCAATTTATCATCTTATAAATTGGATGATGTTGTTGGTAGTTATATTAGTGACGGAATCAAACATTTTGAAAATATTGAAGTGAACGGCGAACAACGTTGTGAATTATATAGTGCAAATTTAAAGGGACTTCACGTAAACGATTTTATACACATTGAACTCATTACATTTACGACGGATTATTATAATGGTGGACAAAAATACGAAGTGTTGGATATTTACGAAAGTACACATAATGATGCGAAATACAATGTGATTGTGATAAAAGACCATCATCATTTTGAGAAAAAGAAAAAGATAAAATGGGGTATTGCTAAGGACGACGTTTCTCCTCAAGATATTTTTAGATTAACAAATGGAACATCTGCTGACCGCGCTATTGTTGCAAAATACTGTATTCAGGATTGTAACCTTGTTCATCATTTAATGAACAAAATCGATGTTGTTACAGGGTTTGTTGAGATGTCTAATATTTGCAGTGTTCCCATTGAATTCTTAGTGTTTCGTGGACAAGGTATCAAACTTACCAGTTTCGTCGCAAAAAAATGTAAAGAAAAGAAGACGTTAATGCCGGATTTGGAGAAAAAGGAAAATGACGGTGGTTATGAAGGAGCTATTGTATTGCCTCCCAAATGTAAGATGTATATGGATAATCCAGTGGCGTGTGTTGATTACAGTTCGTTGTATCCATCTTCAATGATTAGTCAAAATTATAGTCACGACAGTAAAGTATGGACAAAAACATATGACCTGGAAGGGAATTTAAAAGAAGAAACAGGAGAAAAAGATGCATCTGGTAATTTTGTTTATGATAATTTACCCGGGTTTGAATATATTAACACGGAATTTGATGCTTATGAATATAAACGATTAAAAGGACCAAAATCGCGTGAAGAAAAAGTTAAAGTCGGGCGAAAGATTTGTCGATGGGCACAGCTTCCCGAAGGTCAACAATCCATTATGCCATCTATTTTGACAGAATTGTTAAAAGCAAGAAAAGACACACGAAAAAAGATTAAAACCGAACCCGACCCATTTATGAAAAATATTTTGGATAAGCGTCAATTGGGTTATAAGGTAACAGCAAATTCGTTGTATGGTCAGTGTGGTGCTCGAACGTCAACATTTTATGAAAAAGACGTTGCAGCGTGTACAACTGCAACTGGACGACAAATGATTATGTATGCACGAGGTATGATCGAAGATGTTTATGGAAACACAGTTGTTACAATGAAAAATGGTACAGAAGTACGAACTCGAGCAGAATATATTTATGGTGACACAGATAGTGTATTCTATACGTTTAATTTTGAAGATTTGGATGGGAAACCTATAAGAGGACAGCCCGCATTGGAAATGACTATCGAATTGTCATTCGAAGTTGAAAAAATATGTAGTCAGTTTTTGAAAAATCCAATGTATTTGGAGTATGAAAAAACATTTATGCCCTTTGTATTATTATCGAAAAAACGCTATGTTGGCATATTATACGAAGATGATCCAAACAAAGGAGACCTGAAATATATGGGATTATCATTAAAGCGCAGAGATTCGTGTGACTATTTAAAAGATACATATGGTGAAATTATCAATATATTAATGCGTACGCAAAATCTAAAAAATGCGATTGATTATTTGAACGACTCCTTGCAAAATCTCATACAAGGTGATGTAAATATGGATAAATTATCAATCACTCGGGCGTTGCGTAGTGAATATAAAAATCCCCAACAAATCGGACATTGGGTGTTATCTGACCGTATCGGAAAACGCGACCCTGGAAATAAACCTAAACCAGGTGACCGCATCAAATATGTATTTGTAGTAAATAAAAACAAAAAAGCTCTTACCGGCCAACGCATTGAAACGCCTGAATTTATAGAAACAAATAAATTAAACATTGATTATGGACATTATATTACAAATCAGTTAATGAAACCGTTACAGCAATTATTTGGATTAGCAATAGAAGATATTTGGAAAATGCAAAAAAAAGAACCTGCGCGTAAAAAATATTTGGTAGATATGAAAGATTTACAACATACATATGAAAATGATTTGGAAACATTCAATAAGAAAAAGGAAAAATATTGTTCCGATAAAATTAAACAACTGCTTTTTGATAAAAAACTGCGAGAAATCGAAAAAACAAACAATAAAAAGGAATTACAAGATAACTTTAAAAATTATGGATTTGTTATGAACTAAAAATACATATTCAAAAAATACATATTCAAAAAATATATATTTTTTTATTGTGATACGTCACCATTTGACGCATCTATTTCCAAATTAAGTGGAAACTCAAAAGATAATACATGTAAATTATTGTCCCCCTGCTCAAGACCCGTATCACCACCACTTAGCGTACGTTGTAATACACGATTAATGATATCTGCAGTAGCACTTACCAGGCCACTTTCAATTGGATTATTTGACCCTGCGCTATTTGTTCGTACAAATGGACGAGGTGATGGCGGTAATGAATCAGCATCACTTGTATTATCATTTATATTTTCATTGTCTTCATTTTCCACTGTTTGATTTGTATGATATTCACGTATGTCATATCTACATACTGGACAACGGGTGTTTGTTCGGAACCATTGTCTCAGAGATTCTGTGCGAAAACTATGCCCACAATGTAATATACGTAAAATATGTTCTCCATTTTCAAAATTGTCAATACTAATAGGGCAACTTGTATTTAACGTGGGATTATTTGAATCATAAATATATCCTTCAGTTGCATTTCTAATTTGTTCTTGTGTTGGAGCTACTATTACTGGTTGATTAAATGACGCCATATTTTGAGGTACAAAACGGTATGAAAAATTAGCACGAGGTGGACGATTATTTGTTCTAGTATGATTCCACATCTCTTGCAAACAAGAAATTAGTAATAAAGTATTATCTTGATATTGTCTGAAATTATCGTTATAACTTCTTACTGTACTCTGAAGTGTGTCAATCAATTCATTTTCTCTTAAATTACTAAATACGTTTTCTCTTGCGTTTGCAAAACGTCTATATTCATTGCGATTCATATTTTGATTAGCGAAACGGCGTCTTGGGGGTGGTTCATACCAAGAACGGTCTGTTTCTGATTGACCAGCCGCTAGATTTGAAATATCCTCAAATATATTTTGAATATTTCGTCTATTATCCATTGTAATACTATATAAAGATATATTTATATATTTTTTATAATGGATAAATATAGCAAAAATGGTCTTGTTGGCCTATATAACTTAGGCAATACTTGTTTTTTGAATTCATGTTTACAAATAATTAACCATATTTATGAATTAAATTTATTTTTGGATAATAACACTATTTATAATAATAATAATGAATCATTATTATTAAAAGAATGGAATAATCTAAGAAATGTTATGTGGAGTGGTAATGGAATAGTAAAACCTCATCGTTTTGTACATAGTTTACAAATCGTTTCGAAGGAATTAAAATATGATATTTTTTCTACTTGGGAACAAAACGATATCTCTGAATTTTTGATATTTTTTATGGAATGTATACATAAAGGTTTATGCAAACACGTAAAAATAAATATTAGTAACGAGTTAAACAGTGTTGATAAAAAATGTTATGAATTAATTAGAACAACTTATGAAAAAGAGTATTCTGAAATTATGGATATATTTTATGGGATTTCGGTTTCGCATATTTATGATATGAATAATAAATTAAAAAGTACAACACCTGAAATGTATTTTTCCATCGATTTGCCTATTTTTAAAAATGGAGAAATTTTTGATAACATTTACAAATGTTTTGACCATTATACAAATGAAGAACATCTTACAAATGACAATGCTTGGTATAATGATGAGACAAAGAACTATCAAGATGCAAAAAAAAAAATGATGTTTTGGAAATTACCAAAAATATTAATTATTACATTTAAACGCTTTAATTACAATTTAAGAAAAATACAAAATAAAATATATTTTCCGATTAATGATTTAGATTTAAAAAATTATGTAGTCACCAATGATAACTATAACTATGATTGTTTTGGTATATGTAATCATAGTGGAAATGTCGGGGGTGGACATTATACCTCTTTTGTAAAAAATGCATTAGGTCAATGGCATTTATTTAATGATGCACGTATATCAACAGTTGCCAATGAACCATCGCTAGTTACAGAACAAGCGTATTGTTTATTTTATCGAAAAAAATAAATGTATATAATATATTACAATAATTATGATGAAATTTTTGAATTATATGAATTTAAAAGAAAATATGGAAGGGGAGGAGGGTGCTGATCAATCTAGTGGAACAGCCGAGGGAACAGCCGAGGGAACATCCGATGAAACAGCCGAGGGAACAGCCGAGGGAACATCCGATGAAACCACCGATGAAACCACCGATGAAACCACCGATGGAACAGCCGACGGAACCGCCGATGAAACATCCGATGAAACCGCCGAGGAAGTACCTGTTGAAACTGCATTAAACGATGATTTTTTGAAAGAAAAGGTATTTACTTTAAGTAATTTATATTTATTATTATTCTTTATTGTTATTTATATTGTTGCTTATTTTGTTTTAGGAATGTTTACAGGTCAAGGAGCATCTAGTCGTGAAATAACATTTAGTTATATTATTGACCTATTATTGGCAACAGTATTTATTGCTGCGTTTATTGCTTTTTACTTTTCATTAGATGAAGCGAAACAGGACACATTTTTAAAAGAACGATGGGAAAGTGTTAAAAATTATATTAAAGACGATTATGCTTGGATATATCAATTAGGATATATTTTGATACTTTACACAATGATATATATATTTAGAATTCCAATGAAAGGTGGTGCAAAACCAGTATCAATATACGTTCTTGAAACCGTGGGATGGTTATTATTTATGTTAATATTGGCTTATATGTTATTTAAAGTAGCATTTGATGTCTCACTATTTGATGATTTTGAAAAAATATTTGAAATACCCGATACAACAGTACCGGAAACACCGCCTGAAGAGGAAACCAATGAAGGCGTACCACCAAATGAATCGTCTGAAAATACAGCTCCAGTTGATGATGGACCCAAAAAAGAAGTATTTAACTTTTCCAACAATAAATACAATTATGAGGATGCCCAGGCAATATGTAAAGCGTATGGAGCTGACATAGCAACATATGACCAAATAGAAGAATCTTATAATAATGGAGGTGAATGGTGTAATTATGGTTGGTCTGCGAATCAAATGGCATATTTCCCCACACAAAAAGAAACTTGGAATAAATTACAGAGTACAAATAAACATAAAAATGCGTGCGGGCGACCCGGTATAAATGGTGGTTATATGGCAAATCCCAATATCAAGTTTGGTGTTAATTGTTATGGTGTAAAGCCAGAAGCAAAAAAATGTAATTTAGATAAACTATCTACAAGTGGTCCTCATATTCCAATGACAGAAGAAGAAAAGAAAATGGATGAAAAGGTTCAATATTGGAAAGAAAATGGAGACCAATGTTTAAATATGAATTCATTCAATTATAATAAATGGTCAAAAGGAAATTAAATTTTATAAGTATACTATATAAATACTTATGAAATACCCTGAACTAATTAAATTTATACGTGTAAATAAAATAATCATTTTATTTTTATCATGTTTATTTTTTACATTGCTATACACATTGATTGATGATAATCATTTTAAAGGATTAAACCAAGTAAAAGATATTACAAAAGATGAGATTATAAAAAAAGAAGTAGAAAAAGACGTTGAAGAAGTATCAAAAGAAAACTTTGATAATTATGATAATTATATTTCGAAAGAAATGGAAAAAGACAAAAATATTGACGAGAGCACGAAATCAACAAAAAAAGAAGTTGAACAACAAGAGCTAGACCCGTCACAAATTAACCCAAATATTATTCAAAAAATATTTAATCGCCTATATTTTTCCATTTCTACCGGGTGTTTGGTCGGTTACGGTGACATTTACCCAATTACCAATACATCGAAAATATTATCTATTGTGCAGTCATTACTTACTGTGAGTTTAATTCTTGCGTAGTTTCTGTGTTTTATTATGAGATACTTTACATTTAACTTTTTTCATTAAATGGTCATTGAAGTTTGTTATAGTAACTAAATCCATTAGCTTATCGAAAAACTCGGTAGTAATAATAAGAGGTTCTCTATTTTCATAAATTTTCATAGGTAATGAACCACCATTCAAAGAATGGTCGATACATAAACCAAGAGGGCATGATAAATGTTCCATTTATATATTATATATATATGGAAAATACATATTTTTACTCTGCATAGGTATACTACACTGTTTTTATGTCAAAACTGCTTTTTACAGTTCGTTCTTGCTTAATTTTTCTTAAAATGGCATCAACATGTTCTCTATTTTTTATTATTTTACTCAAACAATTATCTACATAAGTATAGGTTAACGGGGAATATTCTTTTTTTTCATATTTTCTTATAATAACATTGTTCAGAGACATTTTATCACTATTTATTTTTTCCATATTATTACATATACGTGCTGATAGTAAATGTTTCTGAGCTCGCAATTGTTTTTGTTGTTCATTTAATATTTTCAATTGATTATCTATGGCAATCCATTGTTTTGTATCATCCGTTAAAGAAGAATTTACTAAACTATTCATTATAATGAATGAAATATATTATTTTAATTATTTATCTTATTATTATTATTAAGATAAATAATAAACCGTTTACTTTTTTTGTTTTCTGGTACTATTTTTCTTTACCATTGTATTCGCAGTTAAAAATAGTAAAGGAGTGGCTACTTCAGCAGAAAGAAACCCACCCTTCTTTTTGTACTTGCGCATTGACTTACCTTTGTGTTTGCGCATTGACTTACCTTTGTGTTTACGCATTGACTTACCTTTGTGTTTACGCATTGACTTACGCATGGTTTTTCTCTTACCACCAGTAAATGGTGCAAACCCTTCGGGGCTTTCAGCAGGCGTTTCGTCTCCGGCAGATTGAGTTTCTTGACTAGATGTATCGGGTATGGGATTACCTCCCTCCATCTTGGTTTCTTTCATCGCTTTAGCTTGGCGCATTATATACTTTATTGAGAAAAATATTAGGATATGATATTATACGAATTAAAATTCCTAAAATAGTGAGAATTAATACAAATAATAAAATGCTGTATAGTAACAAACATATTATATAAATGTGCAATTCTTTATAAATTGTTTCAACAAAGGGCTTACTGATTTCCCTAAAATCCTCAAGTAGTCGTTTGTCGTGTAGTAAATGTGTTAAAGTATCTTTTATTGTATTTGACATTATTTATATATACAGAATACTGTGTTTACAAAATACAAACGATTATGGTATTCGTTTTCATTTATAATTTTTAATAAAAATTATATTATTAATGGATAATATATTTGAAGCAACCAACACTTTTCCATTTGATAAACTAGTATTATCAAGTCCTATTTCTCGGTCCGGTGGTTCTTATTTTATACGATTTAGTATAAATAATAAACCTGTGTACATTCAACCACCAAAGTGTTTATCACGAAATGGTATTGTTAACACAAATAAGAAGTTTTTAATTGATTTGATGTTTAATAGTGAAAATGGTGATTTTATTCAATGGTTGGAAAATTTAGAAGATTTTTGCCATAATAAGATATTCCAGTCGCGCGAAGAATGGTTTGAAGGAGATTTAGAACTTTCTGATATTGAAAATTATTTCACGTCACCCATTAAACTTTTTAAATCGGGTAAATATTATTTAGTACGTGTAGATATTCCCACTGCATTGGGTAAACCCCAACTAACAGTGTATGATGAACAAGAAGAAGAAGTAGAATTTGACCAGATAACATCTGAGAATGAAGTTATGACAATATTGGAAATTCAAGGTATTAAATGCAGTCCTCGCAGTTTTCAAATTATGATTGAAATTAAACAAATGATGAAATTAGAAAAGAAGAATTTATTTTCAAAATGTCTATTTAAATCATCTTCGAATTTAATTGAATCTAAAGATGAGTCATTAACAGCATCAAAAGAAGAAATTGTCATAGAAGAAAAAAATGAACATAATAATAATGAAATATGTGACAATGAGAATGAAAAGGAAAAAACTTCCGAATTAGTTCCTACTTTAGAAAATGCATTAATTGTTGCAGATAATAGAGAAGATATGACAACAGATGAAATCGAGATTTCAAATAATCTAGAAGAACCTATTGAAAATAATGAAAGTGTTGAAGAAAACGAAGAAAAAATATCAAATGAAGGAGAATTACATAATTTTAGCAATGGTTTAGAAGAAATTGATTTAGTTCCTACTGAAGAAGAAGAAACTTTTGAAATAAGTGAGCGAAAAGATGTTTATTATAAAATGTACAAAGATGCACGAAAGAAAGCGAAGTTAGCAAAAGAATTGGCGCTAGCATCTTATTTAGAGGCCCGAAGAATTAAAAATACATATATGCTAGAATCCATCGAAGATAGTGATGATAGCGAAGAAGAAGTAGAATCTTTAGATAATTAAATATATTTAATGAAATATATTATCGCCACTTTATATATAATGTTGAAAGATCTACAACGTGGATTAGCCAAGTTCTTCACAAATGAACGTTTAATAATATTTCTTGTATTAATAGTACTTGCTGTTATGATGTTTGGATATAGCAGTTCGAAATCAATGATTACCGATGGTTATTCTTCATTGGGACACAGTAACGGTGAAGCTGTTGCCCAGGAGGAAGACAAACCTGAGCAAACCGCGCCCCCTGCTGCCCCCGCTACACCTTCTATGCCTGTAGCCAACCCTAGCGACCTTTTACCTAGTGACGAAAACAGTAAATTTGCTTCTCTTAACCCCACCGCTGTGGGTAAGACAAATGGTGTTATGGCACCCGATCTCCTTCGTGCTGGACCTCCTCTTAGCAATTTAGAAACTATCGGACAAACCTTGAGAAATTCCAACCAGTCCATCCGCAGTGACCCCGCTATCCCCAAGGTTGATGTTGGACCCTGGATGAACTCTACCATCGAAAGCGACCCCCATCGCAAAGATTTCGAAATCGGAAGTCAATAAATTATTTAAATCATAATATATATTATATTATGATCTTTAAAAAACAATTACCAAATGGTCTAAGAATAGTCCACGAAGAATCATTTAACAATGATATATGTTCGATTTGCATAATATGTGATTTTGGTAGTGCTTATGAAAACGATAAAACACGAGGGTATGCACACGCAATTGAACATATGGTTTTTAAAGGCACATCAACACAAAGTGGAAATGAAATATTAAAAACATTTGATAATATTGGAGCAGTAAACAATGCCACCACCACAAAAAAATATACATCATATACTGTGAAATGTTTAAATAGTGATTTGGATATTTGTTTAAAAACATTGGGGTCTATGTTATTGGATTCCACCTTTCCAGTAAAAGAATATAATAAGGAAAAACACGTTATACGTGAAGAGAATTTAAAAGATGAAAATGATTTTGAATACTTAATAGACATTGATTATAGCAAAATAATGTACAAAAATAGCTCTTATGAACACCCAGTTGATATTATACAATATCACAATACATTCTCCGATTTAAAAGAACTCTATAAAATGTACAAACAGTTTTATTTGCCACACAACTTTGTAATTAGTGTATGCAGCGCACATAAAATGAATTCAGTGGTAAAATCTATAGAAAACAGTCATTTTAATAAATCATACAGTATTGATAAACATAATTATAATATTCAAATGTGTAAAACAAATTATACAGAAATGCAAATGTATACTAAAATAGTACCTAAAATGCATACAAATTTAATTTTTCTTGGATTTAAAACGTCTTCTCTACATAGTCCGGATGTATATGTATTACAAATATTAAACAATATTTTATCCGTTGGAATGAGTAGTGTGCTATTTTCAGAATTTCGTGAAAAACGTGGATTAACTTATAGCACTTACTGTGAAACAACCTATTTTAAACACGCTGGGGATTTTCTATTTAATATAGAATGCGACCCCGAGAAATATGAGGAAGTATTGAAAATCCTCGTAAAAGTCATAAATAATATTATACACAACGGTATTGATGGGATGATGTTAAAAAAGGCAAAACAAAGTATTAAAGCACATTTTCAAATGGAGATGGAAGATAGTGACACATTTTCATACCATAACGCTGTATGTATGATACAAAATTTACATAATATTTCATATAAGAAATTATTTGATAGTAAATACAAAAATATAACATTACCTGAGGTAAATCAGTTAATAAAGAAATACTTTTATAAAGATAATATGGTATTTACATCTTACTTAAAAAAATCAATAAACTCGCATACTATACGACGTATTTGCGATTCAATAAGCAATCGTAAAAATTGATTTGTTTATAATATAAAATATTCATTATAAACAAATACTATGACTATTTATACATCACACGAGCTGAAGTTACTTCTTAATGCTGTTACGGCGATTAAAGAACTAAATTGCGCTGAATATATCAAACATTTTGACGATAATTCTGCGGGATTTATGTGGTCAACAAATGAAACAGTATATAAATTAGGCATGGCCCTTGTGACCGATGGACATAGTGGTGCATCATTTGCGTGTACAATGCACCTAGCACAGACATTCTTGACATCAAATGACGATATTGATGCGACAATTATAAATATTCAAAATATGATTAATAATAACAATATTGTGGCGGAATAAATTAATGTTTTTATATAGTATAGTATCATGAACAATGATTTTTACAATTTTTTTATGATTGTCGTTATTATCGTTATTTGTTTTTACATTTATTTGAAAAATGATGGCGAATTTGATTTAAAATGTATCATTTCACAAGTAGATGGAAATAAATATTGTGTCAGAGAACGTAATAAATTACAAGAAGCCGCCGACTTATTAGCCACTGTTACAAATAAATGTATGGATTTAAAGGATTACGTAAATGACAACTATGGTGACGAAGAAGCTGTGCAGCGATTAGTAAAAGGATTTAGTAAAACGAAAATTAAAGAAACCTTACCAACAAGTAAATTCACTGCATATAGTGAAAACAAAGGGGAGAAATTGGCGTTTTGTTTAAATAAGAAAAAGAAAGATAATAGTAATTTAATTGATGAACATACATTAATGTTTGTTGCTATTCACGAAATGGCACATATTATGACTGAATCAATTGGACATAAACAAGAGTTCTGGGACAATTTCCAATATTTACTTGAAAAAGCCGAAGAAGCTGGCATTCATAAACCCAAGGATTATAAAAATGAACCCCAAGAATATTGTGGTATGACAATTACCGACAATCCTTATTATGACCATTAATTTTGTTATAAATAAATGAAAAAATTGATTATTATAATAAAAATAATATGTTTTATTATAATATGTCTACAATTGAGATGGAAAATGAAAATAGGGGTCGGGAAAATAGTATTTCATCTGTAAATACAGTTGATACTTCGTCCAAGAGTTATGATAGTTTAACTGATCTATATGAACGTACAATATCAATTGAGAGGAATTCTCAAAATATACAAATAGGAGTAAAACCCACAAAACGTAGAAAACGTGATGCGCAAGAACAAGTCAGTTATTCACCTCAATTGAACGATATGCTACAATATTTGCAACAAACAAACCCATTATATAATCTCGATGCAAGTAATAATTTACAAATGGTTAACATAGAATAATAGAATTTTGTTTATTTATTCATATATATTTTTTTAATTTATAAATACATGTATAAATTTATTTAACAAACTGTATATCTAATGTACGCATATACGTATGTAAACCGGCATCTTGAACCGGAAAAACCCAAGCCACACAATCTGAGTCATTGTGATGTGAATGCCACCATCCAGGAGGCGTTGTAAATGTACATCCTTTTTTCCAAATCATTTTTATTGGATCTTTTACATTTCCATATTCATCTAATGATTTACCCATTAATGTATATACTTTTCCTACTGATTTTTCATTTACACTTATACATAAATCAACCGCTATAGAATTATGCCGATGAGGCCGTTGTACAGTATTCGGTCCAATTGAATTCATCAATGACCACATTGTATGTGTTAGTGTATTTAATTTTTCATTTACCATTTGCGTATTTGATAACAATATTCCATTTCTGTTTCTATTTTTTGCATTACTTTCACTATTGTATTTTTGTATTTGTTTAATCATTGTACTGTTGATATAATGAACACTTTCAAATCTAGGTTCTTCTGGAATACACTTTAAAAACCGTAATAATGGACTATCATTTGCATAAAATAATATTGTATGGTGTTTATAATCTGTTTTGTGTATACATATTTCCTTTGTAAATGGTATAATAAATACATCTCCCCTACCCCAAACTGTTTTTTTGTCTCCAATTGTTGTAATTCCATAACCTTCTAACACATAAAATATATGACTTGATGCTTTTGATAAGTTATGTGTAATTGATTTCGACTTTGAAAAATCAATGTAATATATTTCTAAATTAGGCGTTGTAATTTTATCAAAATCATAATTCTTTCCATTATAATTATTACCATTAATCATTGTTTCGGGTAGTATTTCACTATTTTGAGGTACAGCCGCGCTGGTATATTCAAAGTATACTGGGGTATTTTCCATAATATAAAAAATATACATTCATTTTTTTATATTATTACCATTTATTTTTCAATAACCGCTTGTAATATAGGTCACAATCATGGTCACTTACACGAAAACAAGAAAATAATGAAAAAGAAAACCATGAATTATACTCATAATTCGGAAAAAATTTATAATTATCGTCAAACAACTGGATATTTTGTCCCACATGCTGGTAATAAATCATTGGTGCAGCTGTAACAATATCACGATTATTTGTAAAACGGTAATGTGTTAAATTATTGCGATCATCAAAATCTTCTCTAAAAGCAGCATTTCCCACACGGGGGCTGGCAAAAGAAGCCACCACGATTTCTTGATGAATATTTTTTGATAATTGATAACCATATAATGTACTTAAAGCTGCGCCCAAACTATGACCAGTAATATACACTTGATAATCATAATATTGTTTTTGTTTTAATAAATCAACCACTACATTTGTTATTTTATCGTAATTATCATTTTTATAAAGTTGATTATAAAATCCTTGATGAACACGTATATTATCTCCCAAATCCTTTTTTATAACTTGTAAATCATAATACCAATCTGCTCTTGATTCACTACCCCTGAATATTACACAAATACGTTTATTTGTTTCACTTATAGTAATACCTACTTGCAAATCCGTGTCTTTGTCACTAATGAATTTTACAATTTTACCGTGAGGCGATTTTTTCGCAATTTCCAAAAATGCCTCTTGACGTGTTTCATTTACATCACTTAAAGGGTTTTCCTCTTCTGAACCACCCATTTGACCAATAAATGTTTCAATATCTTCGTCCTTTTTTAATGAAAAATCTTTTCCGTAATTATAAACTAACATGGTTAATCTAAGTAAATCAACTGCATCGTTATGTGCCAATGATGGAATACTCATATAATATATTTAAAAATATATTTTTATATTAAATATCAATGACTAATATATATAACTATGAAAAATATTATTCGAATCACGAAATCAGCAACAATGAAATTAAACCATATTGCAAAAAGAACACAATGTAAAATCAATTTTATTTTATATTAAACGGGGCGGATGCAATGGATTTAATTATAAATTAGAACCATTTCACGGAGAACCTCATAAGTTAGATGAAATCGTAAAATGTGAAAACATTAATATTGTTCTTTGTAACAAAAGCTTAATGCATTTATTCGGAACAACTGTCGATTGGAAAAAAGATATTATGGGAGAAGCTTTTAATTTTGAAAATCCCGATGCTTCCTCTCAATGTGGCTGTGGAACATCTTTCTCAATTTAAAATATTCTAATTATTTATATGACTACAAAGAAACATTCTCTCATTAAAAAAAATGTATCTTGCAAAAACACTTCTGTATTAAACAAGGCAATATGTGTATTGGCAGAAAATAATAATAATGTGTCCGGAACAATCGAATTTATTCAATATAAAAATAATCTTAAAATCATCTACGAAGTATATGGTTTAAGCAATGGAAAACACGGATTTCACATTCACGCATATGGTGATTTAACCGAATCGTGCAGTAGCACGTGTGGTCATTTTAATCCTCATAATTCACAACACGGAGGTTTACATTCAAAACATAGACACGCTGGTGATTTGGGAAATATAATATCCAAGAATGAAGTGTCAAAGGGAGTAATGTATACAAAATCAGTGTCGTTATTTCATAATAATTTAAACATATTAGGAAGAAGTATTGTTATTCACGATAAAGAAGACGACCTGGGAAAAGGAGGTAATGATGAATCTCTAGTTACTGGAAATGCTGGTAAGCGATTGGCTTGTGGTGTCATTGGATTGAGAAAGTAAAACAAAGTATAAAGCTATAGTATTAATATAAATATTACCCATTTATATTATTATAAATTTATAACCTTATTGTATATGATAAAAGTATTAATTAACAATCTTACTGAATTTTCTCATTGTATTGTTTTTTCAGGTGGCAAAAAACCAAAACCAGATGAAATTTTTAGCACGATTGAACTTGCAAAAATAGATGTGGAAAAGATTAAATTTATATATTCTGATATGGAGATTTTTGAAGATGACAGTATACGTATTATAAAAAAGAAAATATTGAAAGAACTTACCTTTTTTGAAAATATTTCATATGACGAATTATACTTATATTATGAATCTTCGATTAGTCCTAGTATGAAAGAAATATATAATAACGTTACTAATGGCGGTAAGAATATTTTATATGATTACATTTTCAAGCAAACTTTATTTAATTTCAAATATAATATTTCAAATAAGCATTTTGAAAATGTCGGAATAAAGGATATTTATGACTATAATGATTTTGTCAAACTAGAATTGGACAAAAATATTAAATTTAATAAACCACTCGGTATGGATTTTTCACATTACACTGATTATAGTTTTTCCGCTAATCCACTCGATGTGTTTTATGGTTCTGAAGAAGGCGTTGTCGAGCGAAAAACATATGAAAATTCGAGTAATAATCTACTTTTAAATATGGATAACAATTTATTACTGAATTACAATATTGTACATAATAATATTTATTTAATTATTGCACCGAATCTTCTTGAAAACTACAATACTGCAGTTCAATCATATTTTATAGAATTATATTATCCATTTTTAAAAAAACAAAATATAAATAATTATGACGATTTAATGAACAATAAGACAATGTTGTTGAAAAAAACAAAAGAAATTATGAAAGAAAAGTCATTCAAATACTATGATAATATACAGTTGTTACACCAAATATATGAAAATAAAAAAACTCCAATTAAATATCTCGAAAATGGTTTTAATCAAATTAACTTTATTATTCATCCTCCGTTTAAAACAAACATGCCATTAGAGAACATTTTCAAATTAATCCATTGTGATTCTAATATTCCATTAATTCGCTTTAATCCAGGAAAGCGTAAAGACAATATTTTTAGAGTTTATAGTACATATACATCACGAACAGGTAAAAAGGTTCCGTTTTATTCAAAGAATACTGTAACTTCGTTATTAAAACAACCGAGAAAACACAATAGTATTAGTTTTTACAGCAAAACAAATGATGATACGTTAATTATCGACTTACTTTCAAACAGTTCTATTATTGTTGATTATAATTGTAAGAAAATATTAAATATCAAACAACTGGAACAAACATTAAAAAATAAAATAAATATTATAATAAAGTCATTGAATACTATTTTATCCCAATCTGGGTTCTCCATATCTAATTTCGAGAACTTTAAAAATGAAAGTATTGAGCTATCAACATTGAAATATTATATTTATTTTGAAAGTCCATCCGAACTTAAAATAAGTAAATGTAAAACATTATTTTCGCATATATTTAATAGTTTGGATAGTAAAGACCAAAAACTCATTTATAAACGTGTTGAAAATTTTAAAAATATGGATTCAGTCAATACAACAATTAATAGTGTATACAAAGAAACAAATAATGAAAGAGCAGTGATTAAAACATTAATGGAAAATAATGCAATGACTGAAGAAGAAGCCACAAAGAAAATGAACATCTTTTTTGATAGTTTTACCCGCATTAATGGAAAATATGTAAATAAAAGTGTCTCCATTGCGGAGAACCCTGGATTTCCTACAACGTTAAAATTTATTCCGTTTGAAAATAAATCATATTTTGAAATTGAAAATATTTCAAATCTTAATTATATTCATTTTATTAATGTATACATTGATAGTTTATTGAGAATAATTTATGGCAAAGAATATTTATCTGGTGTAAATGTGTCAACCATAGAAGATTTATGTAAAGAGAAAAAGGTAGAAGATGAGAGTCACGTCGATGTGGTTGTTATGACAACAGAAAAACCAGATATGCAACCACTGACATTTGTTACAGAAGAAGAACAAGATGATGACGATGATGACGATGATGACGGTATATTTTTTGATGACGATGATGACGATGAAGAAGATGAAGAAAGTGACGATGGTTTTGCTGGCGGTTCAGGAAGTCCCAAAAAAATCGATCCGGCAAGTATTGATGGTATGTCATTAACACGACCCAACCTATTTTTTCAACGCTTAGCAAATAAAGACCCCAGTTTATTTTTAACAAAAAAAGATGGTAAATTCGAATCTTATTCTAGAATGTGTCTTCATTCTCAACTTAGACAACCTGTATTACTTACACAAGAAGAAAAAGATTATATTGACATTAATCACCCTGGTTCATATAAAAGTTCAGTAGCATATGGAAGTGACCCAAAAAAACAATATCATTATATATGTCCCCGTTATTGGTGCTTATTAACAAATACAAGTATGACCGAAGAAGAAGTCAAAACGGGTAAATGTGGAAAAATCATACCATTTAAAGCAAATACTGTACCCAAAGGTCATTATGTATTTGAATTTAATCATCCAAAAGTACACCAAAATTCGGACGGAAAATATATTGATCATATGCCAAGTTTCTTATCAAAAGACAAACATCCAGATAACAAATGTATCCCTTGTTGTTTTGCAGATTGGACAAACAAGAAAAAAGAAAAAGACACCGTTCAAGAGAAGCGCATTAAATCGTGCGCTGTCGATTCAACTACAAAGAAAGATGAAAATAAACCAGTAGAACGAGTTAAGCAAAATATATCATCATTACAATATATTATTGGATTTGAAAGTTTTCCTTTACCCGATGGTAGATATGGATTTTTACATCCTGGTATTGAAAAATTATTAAATATCGATTATAAAACAATTGTTGAACCTCAAAATCCCGCATTTATTAAAAAAAATAAATGGGCTACATTAAGATTTGGATGTGAAAATTCAGAAAATAAGTCGTTTATGGGATGTTTTTCGGAATTACATCGTATTAATAGTAAAGTTGGTTACAAATGGACAATTCAACAACTATGTGATAATTTATCCGAAGAAATCAAATTAGACGATTTCATACGTTACAATAATGGTTCATTAGTATCCAGTTTTAAAAACAGAAATAATAAAATAAAGGAAGTGAATATGGGACCATATAAAGATACAAAAATTTATAAATCAATGAATAAAATGGATGAAGTACAATTAAATTATTTGGAGGAAACCATTATTGCATTAGAAAATTTCAAAGCATTTATTAAAGACCCGAAATCAGAGATTGACCATACATTTATGTGGGATATATTATGTGATGAACAAAATCCTCTTGGTATTGAACCTGTAAATCTGATTATATTAGAAATGGATTTTAGTGATATTACAAATAATGTAAATATTTTGTGTCCTACAAATGCATACAGTAGTCACGTTTATGATGAAACAAGAAAGAATTTTATATTAATCAAAAATGGTTCATATTATGAATTATTGAGTCGTATTATTTTTGAAGCGACTGAATCGAGTAGTATAAAGGGGTATCATATATTTAATCCCGAAGAACCTGAATTGCAAGAAATAAACACTATTATGAAAACGATTAATAATAGTATGAAAAATCATTGTGGACCATTAGACAGTAAACCAAATGTTTACGTATATGAAAAAAATATGGAAGCAAAAATGATGATAAAACAATTATTAGATATTAATTATGAAGTTGAGAAACAAGTCATTAATTATCAAAATAAAGTCATTGGTTTAATAGTTAAAATGGATAAAAGTGACTCTCGCGGATTTTTTGTCCCCACACAACCATCAATTATAAACAAAAAAATAGAATACGTTACCATTGACCACGATATATGGAATGATTACAAAACCACTATTAGTAATCTAAAAGATTTAAATAGTAATAATAAGAACATTAAATGCTTGCCTCGACAAAAGGTGGTAGAAGATGGTATGATTGTTGGTTTAATTACTGAAACAAATCAGTTTATTCAAATAGTTCCCCCCTATCAAAATATAGATGAAACATATAAAATAGATTTGCAACCCATTTATGAAACAAATCACATACTTGCCGACAAATCATTAAATACGTCACATAAACACGATAATCAGCGAACAACAAGTGTTAGGAATATTAATTTGGAAAATAATTTTTACAATGCCTTTAAAAATATTGTTCGCATTTTAATACACAAAAAGGGAAACAGTGAGTTATTTCAACAAATAAAACATTTTATAAATCATCCGAAATATTACTATAAAACAAAAATAATACAATTGACCAAAATGATAGATTTTGTTATTGGAAAATTTATCGATTTTGTTGATTATGATGATAATATATTAAATGACATTGATCAAATTACAACGTGTTTCGATAACGACATCAATAAAAAATATTGTATATTAAAAAAAGATATTTCCGTTTTACTTATACCAAATAAAAATCTTATTAGTGGCGAAGAAAATAAAACATTATATTTGGAAAGATTATCCGACGAATTTATACGAAATAAATCAGTGCAAAAATATTTACTTGAACTCGAAAGTAGCATTCACGTTTATGCAAATAATTATAGTATAAATAAAGATGAATTTATTATATTACAACAAATGCTCTCAGATAATTATTATGACAACATATCAACTATTTCAAAAGACAGTGTTTCAAAATTAAATAATTACGATCTTGCACAGCCAAGCAGTAGTCAGTATTATAGTGATAAAATTGTTAAAAAGGAAGAGAAAAACACATCATTTATTGAAAAGCATTCGAATTGTATTCAGAATATATCGAAAACAATATTACAACCAGTAAATGGTAAGTGGAATTCTATATTTACCTTTAAGAGTAACGAAATATTGTTTAAACGTAGCAATGACTATTGCAGTTTTGCATTATTACAATTTTTGTATGGTATATATACAAAAAAGTATATTAGTATTATTGAAATAAAAAACAAAATATGGAATGAATTCTATTTTTTGAACATGATGTCATATTCCGATAAAATTTATAGCATTTTAGAAAAACAAGGGAAAAAGGATATCATAAAGCAAATAAAATCGGGTAAGATTTCATTAAATAGTGCTATTAAAGAAGATGGATATTTTATTACTGATTTGGATGTTTGGGCGTTTTTTAATATTGTAAAAATTCCTGTTTTACTATTTTCGGAATCAAATTTTCAATCAATGATGACACATACCAATTGGATTATTAACGATACTACATTAGATAACAAACATTATTTTATACGAACCAATAAAGATTTTGAATATTCCATCATAGAAACACCAATGCAACTTAAAAAGTTGGCGCATTTTTCCGATAAAATGAAAACAATCAGTACAAATAAATCCGATGATATTATTTATAACAATATTAACATTAACGACTATTTGGAATTGTATTAATCACTTCATATTCACTTGCTTTCAACCCTCCAAATATATCCAATTCTATATTCATATATAAAAAATAATAATCATTTTTCTCATTTTTATACAAAATATGAAAAATAGAACCCATACTACTTGCTGCATAACATATATAATCAGGTAACTGTTTTGATTCTATAAAATTCATTATTGCTGTTAAATCTTTATTATCCAAATCTACTTGACAAAAAGGAGAATTTACACTATTTACCAAATATTCACAATTATTTGGATTACGTATTAAATAATTCTTTATGTGCAGTAAAAAATTATCTTTAAAACTCATTATTAATTAATATTATTATATATTTATATTAATTAATTAATTAAACATCTGTTTACAAACCCATATCATAATCATCATCCATATTAACACAATCATTAGAATCAACCTTAAATGATGAAATATTATTTTCCAACTTTGTATTAGAACAATTACGGTCTTGTTTGATTCCAAACGCCTTCTCGATTTCTTCTTTTTGTTTATTTTCTTTATATTCACTGTTGTCATATTTCTCCATTTCTTTCATATCCAATAATACCTTGCACATTCCTGTCCCAAAAGGACCGATTTGTCCAAGCATTACATTTGCAGAAACCCCACGAATATTATCAAACTCAGCATGACGACTTGCATTCAATAACACCTCTGTATGTACCTCAAATGTTGATTTGGCAATGGGTCCAACATTATCATTCAATAGGCCCGAACGGAAGATTGATACCATATTTTTAGTCAATGTCATTCTATCACACAACAGACCTAAGTGATGATAATTAATATAGACACCACTAAATTCCATCACATCTACGAATTCATCGTGAATCATTTGACGGGCCGCTTCAAGACCCAAAACAGCAAATACCTCTTTAATATCATTACTTATAGTGCGTTTAGTATCGATGTAATCAAGTGCAAGTATATCCAATAGATTTGTTCCTGTTGTGTCTAGTACATAAATATCTTTGGGTTCATAACCATTTTCACTTTGTACCATATAATTTTGTACTTTGCGAACGTTTACATTGGATATTTTATTAATTCCACGAAGTACAATATTATTTAACATTTGCTCTTGGAAATCGCGAAGTAAATATATGTCATCCGATTGGTCTAGTACATACTGACTACCCTGTGTCTTCTTTTTATGATTATTTAATATGGAACTATTTAAACGGATTCTAAACACAAGATTATTCATATTGTAATCGGAATAAATACATTGCACATCATTTCCGTAGCCCGCATTTATAGCAAAATTAATATCATCCATTGTAATATTTCTATGAAGCATCTTTTCAGCATCTATTTCAATACGAATCACCCATTTGGATTTTTCAAAACTATCCTCCTCTTCTTGCAAACATTCTTGCACCATATTTTCGAATTCATTATATTGATCCATTAAATGATGGTCATCTTGAATAACACTTTCAGATTCATTTGCATCAAAGCAAATTTGAACTCGTTTTACGACATCACTTAGTTTTGTATGATTCAACATCTCCGAATAACTAATCCCCTTTTTCTGATTTGTTTGTTCATGCTCGCGTAAATAAACTGTTAATGATGCACTCTTTGGATTCTTTGTAAGGCGCAAGATTTCCTCAATACGTGGAACACCACGCGTTACATTTGATTTAGACGCAACACCCGCCAAATGGAAAGTATTCAATGTTAGCTGAGTTGTTGGTTCGCCAATCGACTGACCAGCAATTACACCCACCATCTCACCAGGATGAACCAATGATTCTTTATAACGCATATAAATTGTTTCCAACAATAATGTTAATCCCTTTCTATGGAAACGCTTCATCACTAACAATATTTTGGGATTCAAATAATAATAATACAATACTTTCAATAATTCATTTTGTTCCATATAATAAAGTCCATTGATTTTCTCATAATATGCATCTATCATATCAAACGCTTCCAAAGGAGTAATGTCCACTGCACTATTTCCGTTTAAGTGCAATTGTTTTGAAATATTGTTAATCATATGTTGAAAACTAATTGGAACTTTCACACTGTTGTCATTTTTATATTTAAATACATTTTCAATCAACAACTTGCGCATATGTAACATATAATTAATTTTAGACATACAACGAGTTTTCGTTTCTTCACGCTGTTTTTTCATACGCGTAATCGTTCCTTTTGTGTAGATTTGGCCCATACCCTTGCGCTCATCGTGAATTCCAATTATATCATATAACATATAAATATCATCGCTATTCATTTCCACAATGGGTATCGATTGACTCTCAATCTTTGTTGAATCAAATCCATCCTCGCCATAAGCAAACTGAACGATTTTGTGCTTGTTATTTCGCACAGTCATATCATATTCGACTTTCAAGTCCTCTAGACCCTTAATCAAACGTCGTTGGATATATCCCGTCTGCGATGTCTTTACTGCCGTATCAATCAAACCAATACGACCACCCATTGCGTGGAAAAACAACTCCGGAGCAGTCAAGCCAGAAATATACGAATTTTCAATAAATCCACGCGCACCAGGAGAATCATCATATTTATTAAAATGAGGAAGTGTACGGTTTTCATAACCATAAGGCACGCGCTTACCTTCTACACTTGTCTGTCCTAAACACGAAATCATCTGTGAAATATTAATCAACGAACCCTTTGAACCGGATTCAACAATCTTTAAAAATCTGTTATTTTGGTCCAACGATTTACGACCAATTTTACCTGCCTGCTCAGTTGCTTTATTCAAAATATTTTGCACTTGCATTTCGAACTCCATCATATTTGACTTTGCACTTGAATTATCAAATGTACCAAGATGTAACTGATCAATCAATGACTGCACTTGTTGTTTTTGTCCAGTTACTACCTGAATAATACTGTCCTGTGTTTTTGTATCAGCAATCAAATCACTAATGCCCACACTATATGAACTATTTGTCATATATTCCGTTACAACGTTTTGCAAATCATCGATAAACTGCATTGCACGCAAATGTCCATAATCATTAAATATACGATGAATTATACCAGATGTTGCTTTTCCCAATACAGATTTCTCCATTTGACCCCGCTTATAATTTCCATTTTCGATTTCCATTACATTATTGGATGTCGCATATTCTTCATCATCTTGCCATAACTTTGTTTTATATTTCAAAGTAAGTGGGGGCAATATTTGACTCAAAATCTCGAAACTGGACACCTCTTTTTTTCCATTTTCAAATAATTTGTTTATATCTACGTTTTTATAATACATCAATAAATTCATTGCCTCTTTCTTTGAAAAATTAATATTTGGTCGCGTAAACTGATAAGACCCCAACATTGAATCCTGGAATATACCAATAATAGGAGCATTACTGGCTGGACTCACAATTTGGTAAGGGATTGCAGCCAACTGTTTCAGCTCTGTTTCCGCCATTATATTTTGGGGCATATGCATATTCATTTCATCTCCATCAAAATCAGCATTATATGGCTTTGTATCACCAACATTCATTCTAAATGTGTCGCCTTTTTTCATCACACGAACAATATGACACATCATTGACATTCTATGCAAACTGGGCTGACGATTAAAAAGCACACCATCCCCATCCATCATATGACGATGTACTACATCACCCATATCAAGACGAATTGACTCACGATCCATATAACGCAATGATACATTGTCACCATTTTTTCGCTCCAATATTTTTGCTCCTGGATATGTATCCGGACCATTTTGAATAAGTGTTGTTAAAAATTTAATATTTCGCTCATTTACTTTTACTGGTTTTGTGATATTCATTGCGATTTTCATTGGTACACCCAGTTCTTTAATAGATAAGTTAGGATCACCCGTAATCACAGAACGGGCACTAAAATCCACACGCTTTCCCATTAAATTACCACGAATACGACCATATTTACTATTTAAACGGTCCATAATACATTGAAGAGGACGACCCGAACGCTGCTGCATCGGCGCAGAACCCTTTACTTTGTTGTTTACAATCATCGCCACAAAATATTGAATTACATTTCGCAATCCCTCAATCACATTGGGGTTGGTTTCGCCCGCTGCTAATTTGTCTTTTAATGTATTATTTTCTCGAATAATGTTGCTATAAATATGTGTCAAATCATCTTCACTGCGCTGTTGAGCATCGTGTTTTACAGAAGGTCTCATTGCTGGAGGTGCAATCGGTAAAACCTGACACACAAACCATTCAGGACGTGACCAAATAGGACTAAATCCCATAAAATGAATATCATCGTCACTCATACGTTTAAAAATCTTAATTATTATTTCCGGTGTCAGCCGCATTTCTATTTTTTGCTCTTCTCCATCACCGTTATCCAATTTATCCCAATACGCAATTATATTAGCTAAACCTTCCAATTTAACTTTATCCGGACATTTACATCCACACCCCTCTCCATTACTATCTCCACATCTCTTAATTTTTGCTACATTGCTTGTTACATAATTCCAGCGTTCACTTTCACTATAATCTAAAATATGTTTATGACGTTCTTTATTCAACAAAAGCTTACTACATTTTAAACAAATGCATTTGCAAATTTTCATTATTTCTTTAATATGTTGGATGAAGAATACAGGACGACCTAGCTCTATATGCCCAAAATAGCCAGGACTATCAATATATGTGTATCCATCTGTTGGGCAAATATATCCGGGCTCCAAAACACCCATTCGAGGATCAAAGAGACCACCCGGCTGAGGTTTATTATTAATGTATGTATCACGAGAGGTTATTTCTGCAACTGAATTTTTGCGAATTTCCTCCGGTGACAATACACTAAATTGGATGCCAATAATTTTAGATGTATCCATTTTATGCATACTATAATAATATATATTTATATTATTTTATAAATCAATTTTGATATACATTACAAAAATTGATTGACAAAAACACTTACACATACAATATATATATTTATACATTATGGTGCGTTCTAGTGATAAAAAAAACTCAAAATCTCGCAATTCTGCGAAATCTAAGTCAACATCATCGAAAACAAATAAAAAAGTAAAGCACACTGAATCATCTGACGATGATAGTGATTCATCATTTATTGATGAGGATGACGATTATTATGAGGAAGATGACAGCGAAGAAATGGATGAGGAATCTGATTCGGACGATGACGATGACGATGACGAGGAAGACAGTGATGAGGAGGAGGAGGATGATCATGATGATGATAGTAAAAAGAAAAAACGTTCAAAAAAAATGTTGAAACACGAAGATATTCAACGGATTATTTCAAAACTAATTCCGTCAAAGTATATGACAAATAAAGTTAAAAATCAAAAGAAAAATAAAAAACGCAAAGATAAATCCGAAGAGAGCGAATCACGCAGTCCTAGTTACTCGTCCTCTGATTCGGAAGAATATTTGCCAGATGAGGAGGAGGAATTTGATGGCGAAGACGAACGTAATGTCATTCTTCTATTGGGTGATGAAGTAAATGAAGAAGAGGAATATAATTCACAAAATGATGATGACGACTGCGACAGTGGAGACGAAGAAACATTTATGAAAGAAAATTACCAAAAAATCGAAATCCCATCTAATGCCACTTCAAAAAAGAAAAAACAAAAAAAAGAAAAACAAAAGCTTCACGATGATGATGAAGAAGATAATGATTCACAAGAAGATATTACACAAGAATATAAGGACTTGTGTGAACTTAAACGGGATTTGACTCAAAAACTAGAAACTAAACCCAAAAATAAAACATTGATTCGTGCCATTCGCGACTGCGATTCAGATATTAAGAAACTTGTCAAGAAAAATCGCATTAAAAACGCCAAAAAATATCATAAACTTATTCACCATGAACGCAAATATACAAATGAAATCGATTATTTCAAAACAAAAATGACGTATCAAGAGCAAATGCGCATTATGAATGAACTCAAGGACCTCAACAAATACATTAATATTGATAAACCTTATCGAGTTGCACTTCTAAATTCGTCTGTTCCACAAAAATTCAAGGCCATTGCACTTCAGAAGTTGAATGTTTTGAAAACAATGGAACCAGGTGACCCCGAATATTATAAACTCAAACAATGGGTTGATGCTTTTATGCGCATTCCATTTAATAATTACAAGTCACTTGATGTAAATATGAAATCGGGTATTGACCAATGTAACACATTTATGACAACTGCAAAGAAAACGCTGGATGATTGTGTTTATGGTCTAAACGATGCTAAAATTCAAATTATGCAAATGATGGGTCAATGGATTACCAACCCCGATTCTGTTGGTTCTGCTATTGCAATTAAAGGTCCTATGGGTACCGGTAAAACCACTCTTGTTAAAGAGGGCATTAGTAAGATTTTGAATCGCGATTTTGAGTTTATTGCCCTTGGAGGAAATAGCGATGCCAGTTTCTTGGAAGGACATTCATATACATACGAGGGCAGTAGTTGGGGGCGTATTATTCAAATCATTATGGACAGCAAATGTATGAATCCCGTCATTTATTTTGACGAGCTGGACAAGGTCAGTGATACACCCAAGGGTGAGGAAATCATTGGCATTTTGACACATCTTACGGATACTACACAAAATTCCGAATATCACGACAAATACTTTTCCGACATCTCATTTGACCTTAGTCGCTGCTTGTTTATTTTCAGCTATAATGACGAGTCCAAAATTAACCCAATTTTGCGCGACCGTATGTATCGTATCCAAACAAAGGGTTATGATACAAAAGAAAAGCTGATTATTGCACGAAAACATTTGCTCCCCAAAATTCGCGAACAAGTAAACTTCAAAGAAGATGAGGTTATCATTCCAGATGAAACCATTGAACATATTGCCAACTCTGAAACCCTTACTCAAAAGGAATCCGGTGTACGCAATCTTAAACGGTGCTTGGAAATTATTTACACCAAACTAAATCTCTTTAGATTGGTGAAAAATGATAATAAATTATTTGAAGAAGATATTAAACTCAAGGTTGAATTCCCATTTACAGTTACAAAAGAACACATTGATGTTTTGATTAAAAAAGATGATAAAATTAATCCTAGTTTGTTTGGTTTGTACATTTAATCAACTAATTCACATTTACTTCTACACATTGGACACGGTTCCTCATATATTTTTTTATAGCAATCCGTACATACTGTATGACCACAATGCAAATCTATTTGCAAACAATGTTCCAAACATATGCAACAATCGTCAAAATAATTTAGTTTTTCAAATAATCGTTTTTTATTTTTGTAAATAATGTAATCAGGTAGTTGTTCGATACTATTTTTCCAACGTCTTACATATTTTATCAATATACTTTCCTTACTATCAGTTACCCTCTTCTCTTGTAAAACATATAGTATTTCTTCTAATACCCTATGTATTTCTAATTGATTCATATTTTCCTTTTTTACTGCAATATGTTTTACACTGTCTATTATTTTTATTACGTCTAACAAGGACATATTTAACGTTTCAATACATTTATCTCTAAGATATTTTAATGTATGTTTTTTTTCATTATTGAACACAAAATCAAATTGTTCAAGTGAATCAGTTAACATTTGTTCTATTTTTACATCTGTTTTGTCATTTGCATATAATTCTATACATTTTCCCATTATTGTTTGTGCTAAGTTATAATGTGGTATCATTGTTTTTTTATCATCTTCCACGTCAATGGCTTTATTGTAAAATATAACTGATTCTTGATAATCCTTCATATCATCAAGTAAATCAGCATATCCTGACAAATTCGATTCGTTTTCACATATTTCAATTGACATTTGAAAATAATGTTGAGATTCTTTATATTCATTTTCTTCATACAAATATGTTCCGCACTTGTCAAACGCTTTCACTAGAGAATATATTCCAATCGAATCATTATCGTGATTATACATTTTTGTAATATTTTTATAAAAATATATAAAAAAATATTTTAAATCAATTTCTTTTATCATAATACAGTCGTTTCAAATATTTTACTTGTCACCAAATAGGGGTCACAGTTTGACCCCGGGCGGCGATCTTCAAAATATCCCTGTTTATTTTTTAATGTCTCATTACCAATACGTACCGATGCACCTCTATTTGCTACTCCATTTGTAAATACATTGTAATCTGCCGTTTCATGTTCTCCTGTCATTCGCGTTTCATTGTGTAAACCATATACTGCCATATGGCTACTGTGTTTCTTTGATAATTTCTCGATTGCATCATTAATATAGTGTAGACCATTTTTATCACCCGAACCCTCTCTCATATATTTTGTACTATAATTTGCATGACACCCTGAACCATTCCAATCTCCCTTTAATGGCTTGGGTTCAATGTTAATTCGTATACGATACTTTTCTGATAAATAATACAATAAATATCGCGCTACCCATAAATGGTCTCCCGCTTCAATACCCACACACGGACCTATTTGGAATTCCCATTGCCCCGGTGCTACTTCCGCATTTACACCCGACAATTTAATTCCATATTCCAAGCATAATTTTGCGTGCTCCTCCACTAATCCCCGACCAAATACATTATCCACGCCTACACTACAATAATATTGTCCCTGTTTATTTGCATCTATAAAACCCATTGGCAACTTCGTATTCATATCAATTAAAAAATACTCTTGCTCCAACCCAAACCACGGCTCCGATTCCTTATTTTCATTAAACAGTTTACAGGCATTATTTCGATGGTTACTTTGCGTTGGCTGGCCATCATTTTCATATGTTTCACATAATACTAGGGTTATTTCATCTGGATATATTGTATTTTTAAATACCGCACACGGTTTCAATATTATTTCGGAATTGTTACTATTTGCTTGTCCAGTAGAACTACCATCATATGTCCAAAATGGGATATTTTCTAAATTGGATAGCACACGTGTCTTACTACGCAAAGTCCCCACTCCATCTATCCATATATATTCCACCAATTCCATTATAATAATAATTATAATATATGTTTTATGTTATAATTATTAATACTTTATATTTCCATAGGTTGACCCACATCGTTTCCACCACGTGTGCGTAATAATTTATTGTGAATGTCGTCCATACATAAAAATCCGTTTTTGTTTGTTAAATTATTAGGGGTGCACGTCTTCTTTCCATCTAAATCGTCTAGTTTATCCAATTTATGATGATTTTCTGTCAAATCATAAAAACCAGAAAAACCATCTATCTTTTTTCCATGTGTAGGTGCTTTTAATGATTTGGGATTAGTGAATCCTTCATAATCATAGTTTTTACTAAAATGATTCACTTCCATATATGGAACAAATGTAGGTGTTTTACACAATGTAACCATAAATAAAATTAAAAATAATACAAGAACAATATAATACTCTATTTCCATTTTCATAGTTATATACTATTTTTATATTTTTTTACAGACCCTAAAAATCGTTCTTTTGGTACTTTCGCATTCAGCAAATCATCATATAAATCGTTTGCTTGTGAAGTATATCGTTTATGTATAGTATTTTTATCTGTATTAAAATAGACCCACAACCGATTTACTGTATTACGTCTCCATCTATTCAGTTTATATATAGCCGCATCAATGTTAAAACTTTTTATATATTTCTGATTTACGTATATTGAAAATAAAATAATTAATATTCCAAAAATAATAGTTATATCCATATATGTTATAATCACAAAATATACATAAAAACAATTAATATATTCATTATATATATATAATGAATAGTCAAGAACGTCTTCAGTTAAAGAAAATGATCACCGAATCAGAATGTGGCGATAATACTGACCATATTCGTAAGATTAAACATAGTTCTAAACTTTTCAAGGATATTGATACTATTGTTAACCTAAAACGCGCCCACCCTTCAATGGACCAAAACGAATTCTCCAATTTATGTATTGACAATGCACGATTTTTATATGATAATTACAGTGATATTTTTCATAAAGTTGTTAAATGCGAAATCGATTTGCAAATTATGGCTCATTTTTTAAATACATTGAAACAAGTTGAAGATGGAAAAATGGACCAACACGAGGGTTCTGTTATCATTGGTAAAATTTTGAAAGAAATGTATGTGGATAGTGCTCTCCGCAAGGGAGACAATCTCGATAAAAAATATGCCGGTGATAAAAAACCAAATTATGATGGTGAAAAAATATCATGGAAACAATACAAGATGTTACATATGTAAGCACGTTTTCTAAAAAATTGATTACACAATTGTTTTCCAGTTCTATTATACAAACAATTAATAATTATGTGGGTTATGAAAAATGACATCGATTATTCAAAATATTATGGATATACTGTAAGAATAACATACATAGATGGTTACAGTTCAAATGAGACACATTTTGAAGCAATACTTTTAAATATTATACAAAATGCACAAAATCTTGTAAGTATAATACTTAATAGACAAATACTACATACATACGAAAAATATTCATACACTAGTAAACAAACTGTTTGTCCAAATATAATTTCAAAATTGGAAGTACTTATTCCTGATTTAAAAAAAATAATAGAAACAGATTTAACACAATACAAATGTGGTTATGATGAGTCAACAATTATATTAGGTTTCATAGATAATTATATTGAAATATAATTTGTAAAAATGATTTAAATGTTTTTTTACATAATGTATAATAATACACTATGTCGAGCTTTTCAGCACCCGCCAACTTTCCCCACGCATTTCTTCGTATGGCCATCCATACGAATGACCAAACACTGAAAGATAAATATTTTAATGCAGTAATTCAGCACAATCAAAAAATGCTTCAGCCGTGTCCTGATTCTGGTTTCGATTTGCTTACCCCAGAAGATACACAGTTTACTAGTGAGTTTGATACCAAAATGATCGATATGCAAGTATCGTTTGAAATGCGTACCTACAACATTGACAGTGGTAAATATGATGATTGCTGTGGGTTTTACTCATATCCGCGTTCAAGTATGTCTAAGACCCCCCTTATTTTGGCAAATCACGTTGGTATTATTGACTCCGGATACCGAGGAACTGTCCGCGGAGCGTTTAGAATGCTACCAACAACAAGTGTAAAAGCTATTCAAAATGAAAATGTAAAATATACGGTTGAACGATTCCAGCGATTGTTGCAAATTTGTCATCCTTCACTATGTCCCATTTTTGTAGAATTAGTTACTCCAAATGAACTTAGTGAGACCTCTAGAGGTGCGGGAGGTTTCGGTTCAACGGGATAAATATTTTGGATAATTTATAATATCTTTACACTATAGATGAATACAATAAATGATGATAATATTACTGTGTACAACAGTTTAATATATGAAAAAAAGAATATAAAAAATAAACAGGTTGTAACATTTGATTTAGATGAAACCATTGGTTCGTTTTCACATTTACATATATTATGGAAAGGCGTAAATCGGTTTATTGATAAGGGTTATAACAAAAAAAACGAACTTTTTTTTCGAATTTTTGATTTATATCCCGAATTTTTGCGATATAATATTTTAAATATATTAAAATTTTTAAATCAAAAAAAAAATAACAAAAAAATTAATCTTTATTTGTACACAAATAATCAATGTGAAACAACATGGATAACATACATAACAAATTATATTGAATTTAAACTTAAGTTAACAAAACCTATTTTTGATAAAATTATATACGCATTTAAAATAAAAAATAAACGTATTGAACCTAATCGCACGAGTCACAATAAAATACACGAAGATTTTATTAATTGCGTAATGATACCTAAAAATACTGAAATATGTTTTATAGATGATTCATTTCATCAAGATATGATTCACAATAAAGTATACTATATACAACCGAAAGCTCATTACCACGGTATAACCGTTAATAAAATTATTCAACGTTTTATAGAATCAAAAGTTGGTAAATATTGTATTGCACTTTCTACATTAAAACACAATTATATTCCTTTTTTACACGATTGGTTCGAATTTAATCAAGCGAAAAGATATATACCAAAATCATACATCTATGATATCAAAAAAGAAAAGAAAACGTCCCGAAAACTATTATATTATATTAAAGAATTTCTATACACATCAAAGAATAATAAAACAAAAAAGAATAAAGTTAAATCTAATTTCACCAGAAAGAAATACTAATCTTCTTCTATATGCTCATTTACCATTAAAATGAGTTCTTCTTGTGTTGTTAATTTTTGAAACGTTAAACACTCATCAAATTTATAATTTATAAACCGATGATTACTAGACATTATTTGCACATTTATACCATTATTTGTAAATGTTATATTTGTTACTATACCGCCATTTGTTAATTTATTTGTTCCACTTATACGTACCCAGCGCACCATTCGTCCTTTTATTAAATCATTTATCTCATCCACATATCTATATTTCATTAATTTTTCCATTATATTTTCTATGTTTTCTATGCTTTTTTCTTGCAATATATTTATATTTTCTTCATATAAATCGTTCGTCGTTTTGTTTTCCAAATAACTAATATTTACATCATCAATCGTTTCTAATAAGTCATTTATATCTATATTACTTTCACATTCTCCACTTTGACGGACATTTTCAATAATTTCTTCCATATTTTTTAATAATATATAAAAATATATTATTATCAATTTTATATGACTACAAACATAAATAATAAATATATGATCGATGATATAATAAGTAAAGGTGGCTTTGGTATTGTATTTAAGGGACATAAAATTAAAAATAATCAAAGTATTGCCGTAAAAATCAATTATGATAAACATAATGCATTAAAACAAGAATCCACCATTTTACATTATTTAAACAACAAAAAATGCAATAATATACCTACCATTTTTTATTATGGTATTTGGGAAAATAACCCTGTTATGGTTATACCATATTACGAATGCTCTCTAAACGACTTTATTGTTAATCATAATACATATAATATAATCAAAAATTTATTTTATCAATCTTTACAAATAATGAAAAATATACACGACCATTATATTATCCATTGTGACATTAAACCCGATAATATTATGGTTTATAATAATAAAGTGATATTTATTGACTTTGGATTAGCTAATTTTTATAAAAGTGACGATGGATTCTTACCAAACATTGATAATGATAGTATTACCGGCTCTCCATTATATGTTAGCCATTTTATACATCAAGGTAATACTCCTAGCATTCGAGATGATTTAATTTCCCTTTGTTTTGTATTTTTAAAGTATCATTTAAAATATTTACCATGGAATTTGCCTACTGATTATTCTCATTCACTATATAATCCGTGTCATAAAATGTTTGTTGAAAAAAAATCGGCATTTCCATATAATTGTAACATAGATTATATAACATCGGTATTAAAATATTGCTATTTGCTTGATTATGACCAAATGATTGATTATGAACTAATTATTAATTGAAATTAATATAAAAAGAGTATTACTGTTATATATATAATAGTAATATGTCCACACCTATTGCTGAGAAAGTTACTGGTCAAGTAAAATGGTTTAATACCAAAACAGGTTATGGGTTTATCACTGTGCTGGATGATGGAGATTTCAAATCTTCTGATATTTTTGCGCATTACAGCAATTTGCGTATTACTCATTCACAATATAAATATCTTGTACAAGGAGAGTATGTTGAGTTTGATATGGTAAAGCCCGCGGAGGGTTCACACGAGTATCACGCTGTAAATGTATCTGGAATCCGTGGTGGAAATATCATGTGTGAAATTCGCCACGCCGCCGAGAAGGAGCGTGAGAAGCGTTCCGGTGACGCCGGAGACCACGCAGATGAGAGTAGTGATTGGCAACAAACTCCCCGTCGCCGTCCAGCTGGACGCAAGCCAGTTGCCAGGTCATAAATTCATAAAAATTGAAACATTACAATACATATTTATTATTCAAATAAATATGTTTTCTACTATTTGCACCCTCATTGCCTACTTAGTTATACTTAATATATCAAAAAAAATGATGCATAAGTATAATCTAAAATATGACGATAATCCAATGATATTTTTCGGAGACCACGAGTTTTATTACTTACCAAATAACACATATACTTACAATGATTTGAGTGTAGACCATTATCCTGTTAAATTAAATACAAATCATAATAAAACCCAATATAACTATATGTAACTCTCCAACTCACACAATTGCTCAATCGTATTTACACCCAATACTTCGTGTATTTTATTTGATTGTATATTGTGTTCGTAAATATCGTGTTGGTTGTTATGTAAAATTTCTATTATATCCGTTAAATAATATTCTTTCGCTGCATTTTCGTTTTCCAATTTATATATATTATTAAACAATATTCCACCCGTTATCTTATATATTCCACAATTTACTTTTTTTATTTTCTTTTCCTCTTCACTACAATCTTTTTCTTCTATTATTTTTATTACATTTTCTCCTTTGTTAATTATTCTCCCCATTCCAAATGGTTCTTTCTTTTCTGTTGTTACTACCACATCGTATTTTCTATTTAATATGTCATTTAATGTTTCTGTTGTGGTCAATGGTACATCACCACACAAGATAAGAATATTATGCTGTTGAATATGATATAATTCACTTACACACGCTTGTATTGCGTGTCCAGTACCAAGTGGTATACCTTGTTTAATATACTTAATTATTGATTGTTGATTCTCATTTGTTATATAACAATTTATTGTTTCTTTTATAACATTAACATATTTACCAACAACAACATATATATTTTTCGGATTTGTTCGCAATACGCTTTGCAATACACGCACTATCATTGGCTTGTCTTTTATTGGTACACATACTTTAGGTGTATTCGGATATACATCTGCCATACGCTTTCCTATTCCACCCGCTAATATGATAACACTATGCATAATTATATATTATTAAAATTGAATACTATATAGTATTTAAATCAATTTTATATAATAATGGTTTTTAGAACACATACTGAGACATTTGAAAATATTAAGTTTATTGTTGGACGAAATTCATACTCCAACTGGAAAATGCTTGATGATTCCGATGACGATGATATATGGATTCATTTACAAAATGAACCATCACCCTACGTTATTTTAGAAAATACATCAGAAATAACTGATAAACACCTCGAATATGGTGCAAAATTATGCAAACGTTTCTCGAAAAATAAGACAAATAAGGCCACGGTTTGCATTGTACCTGTACAATACGTATGTAAAGGTAAAACTATCGGACAAGCGAATTTACTTGGAAAACCCATTATAAAAACATATACTATGTAATTATTTCACGTGAACCTCTTTTACTATATGTTTCATTATTTTTGTTAAATATATTGAATCCTTATTGCTATCGGCTCCGCCAAGCGCTTCTGTGGCTATTTTCATATAATGTTCGCTATCTATTGAATCACATTCTCGGGAATTCGGATGTTCCTTTTGCCACTCCTGTAAATTATCATAATTCTTTGATTCGACATTTTTTATTAGCTTTTTCAAGTGCTTTTTATCTTCACTGTCACGTTCCCAATCATTTCCCTGTTTAAAGTAGAGAACCTCACGTTTTAGATCAGTACAATGCAAGGGTCTTTTATAAACGTCCATGTTTCCAATAGTATTATTGAAAATATCAATCATTCCATTTAAATACCCAACATCTCCCATATGTTCTAATTCCTTACAACCTAATTTAAGGTTCTCCATAAAGGATTGTATAGACATTGCATCCTTACATTGAGTATTAAGAAAGAAATTCAAATTGAACTTGTTATTGTTATTGTTTGTTGTGTTGTTATTGTTTGTCACTGTGGAAATCTTGGAAATCTGTGATGACAATTTCTCAATCTCTTCTTTATGTTGCCTTTGTTGTTCTTCAAATTGTTTCTTGTGCTCTTCGTCTCGTCTTTGTAATTCATTCATTAGTAAATTTATATTATTATCACTGCATACTATTTCATTATTATCACATACATTGTTATCTATACTCATACTATTACACTTACGCTTATGGCTACATAAAGAAGACAAATGCTTATAACTTTTTCCACATTCACAGTTATATTCATTTTGGGTTTTTTGTTGAGTTTTTTCTGTTTTTTTATGTTTCAGTGTCATTAGATGTCTGTTATAATCATTTTTATTACTGCATCTATATTTGCATTTTTCACAAAAATATTCGGTGGGTTTTGTGTGAGTTTTTTTATTAGGATTGGCATTATTTTTATGTTTCAGTGTCATTAGATGCCTATTATAATCATTTTTATGACAGCATTTATAATTACAAATTTCACAAAAATATTCCGGGTTTTTATTATGAGTTTTTTTATTAGGATTCATTAGTAATATATCCTAACAAAAAAACGCCTAAATAAAACCCAAATCACATATATAAAAAAATAATAAGGTAACAACTCCCTTTTTTCATTTTTCATTTTACTGCTTTTTACTGCATAAGGAAAAAACTCATTTTCCTCTGAAAAAACTATTTCTGAAATCTCACTTTTGGACATTTTTAAAAATGTCCATTTTTGAAAATTCGTTTCTACTTTTCCCGAGAAGTTGACAACAATATATATTATCAAAGAACTTAAAGAAACATACTACATTTCCAATAAACTTCATTTATAGATATCTGATAAATGAAATGTTACACCACTTATGATTTCACGTGGACATCCTTTACTATATGTTTCATTATTTTTGTTAAATATATAGAATCTTTGTTGGAATCGGCTCCGCCAAGCGCTTCTGTGGCTATTTTCATATAATGTTCACTGTCCCTAGAATCACATTGTAGAGAACCTGGATGGTCCTTTTTCCACTCTTGTAAATTGTCATAATTCTTTGATTCCACATTTTTTATTAGCTTTTTCAAGTGCTGTTTATCTTCACTGTCACGTTCCCAATCATTTCCCTGTTTAAAGTAGAGAACCTCACGTTTTAGATCCGTACAATGCAAGGGTCTTTTATAAACGTCCATGTTTCCTATAGTGTTATTGAAAATGTCTATCATACCATTTAAATACCCAACATCTCCCATATGTTCTAATTCTTTACAACCCAATTGAAGGTTCTCAATAAAGGATTGTATTGACATTGCATCCTTACATTGGGTATTCAAAAAGAAATTGAGATTGAACTTGTTGTTGTTTGTAGTATTATTATTGTTTGTCACTGTCGATATTTTTGAGATTTGCTCGGATAACTTTTCAATTTCTTTTTTATGTTCCTCATCTCTTTTATGTTGTTCTCTTTGTTGTTCTTCGATTTGTTTCTTATGTTCTTCGTCTCGTCTTTGTAATTCGTTCATTAGTAAATTTATATTATTATCACTAGATACATTTTCATTATCTTTACTAGTATGATTACATTTACGCTTATGACTGCATAGGGAAGACATGTGTTTATAAATTTTTCCACAGTCACATTTATATTCTATTGGGATTTTAGATGGGATTTTTTCTTTATTTTGATGTTTCAGTGTCAATAGATGCTTATTATAATCCTTCTTATTACTGCATTTATAATCACATTTTTCACAAAAATATTCTTGGGATTTTGAAGGGGATTTTATTGTTATATTTTCTTTATTTTTATGTTTCAGTGTCATTAAATGTTTATTAAAATCATTGTTATGATAGCATTTATAATCACAAAGTTCACAAAAATATTCTTGGGATTTTAGATGGGATTTTTTATTAGGATTCATTAGTAATATATACTAAGAAAAAATCCCCTAAATAATTCCCAATTTACGTATTTGAAAAAATGTTATGCTCTCCAAATGTTTTTTCAACTTTTCAGTTTACTGCATTTTACTGCATAAGCAAAAAACTCATTTTCTTCTGAAAAAACTATTTCTGAAATCTCACTTTTGGACATTCTTAAAAATGTCCATTTTTGAAAATTCGTTTCTACTTTTCCCGAGAAAAAAACAACAATATATATTATCAAAGAACTTAAAGAAACATACTACTCTTACGGTAAACTTCATTTATTGATAACTGATAAATGAAATATTGTATCATTTATGGTTTAATGTGAACTTCTCTTACTATATGTTTCATTATTTTTGTTAAATATATTGAATCCTTGTTGCTATCGGCTCCGCCAAGGGCTTCTGTGGCTATTTTCATATAATGTTCGCTATCTCTTGAATCACATTGTATAGAACCTGGATGGTCCTTTTGCCACTCTTGTAAATTGTCATAATTCTTTGATTCCACATTTTTAATTAGCTTTTTTAAATGCTTTTTATCTTCACTGTCACGTTCCCAATCATTACCTTGTTTAAAGTAGAGAACTTCTCGTTTCAGATCAGTACAATGTAAGGGTCTTTTATAAACGTCCATGTTTCCAATAGTGTTATTGAAAATGTCTATCATACCATTCAAGTACCCAACATCACCCATATGTTCCAGTTCCTTACAACCTAATTTAAGGTTCTCCATAAAAGATTGTATTGACATAGCATCCTTACATTGAGTATTGAGAAAGAAATTTAAATTGAACTTGTTGTTATTTGTCGTCTTGTTATTTGTCACTGTTGATATTTTTGATATTTGTTCAGATAACTTTTCTATTTCTTTCTTATGTTCTTCTCGCTCTTTCTTATGCTCGTCATCTCGATTGATAATGAGTTTATGTAGCTGTTCATTTTGTTTTAACAAATTATTTACAATACTATCCTGTACTATTAAATTATTTGATTGGACTGTCTGACCTATTATGTTTTCTTCTGTAATGTGTTGTTGTTTCATTTCTGGTTCATTTACAAAGGAACATTTCTTCTTATGGTTATTTAAGCTTTGGCGATGTTTATATTGTTTTCCACATTCACAAACATATTCGGTGTTTTTTGGCATAATTTCTGAAGTATTTGTAAGTATTAAATGTTTTGCAGTCAATATATGTTTGTTATAATTACTTTGTTTACTGCATTTAAAGTTGCACATTTCACAATAAAATTCTTTGGCATTTTTTGGATTTTTTTTTGAAGTCATTTTCTCCTAAATTATACTTACAAAAAAAATGCCGATTCGAAATAATAAAAAAATATTATGCAAACAATCATTTCAATACAAAATCATAACTAAACCATATCACTGCATAAGAAAAAATCCATTTTTCTTCTGAAAAACTATTTCTGAAATCTCACTTTTGGACATTCTTATAAATGTCCATTTTTGAAAATTCGTTTCTACTTTTCCCGAGAAAAAAACAACAATATATATTATCAAAGAACTTAAAGAAACATACTACTCTTACGGTAAACTTCATTTATGGAGAACCTATAAATGAAATATTGTATCTATTGTGGTTTGACGTGGACTTCTCTTACTATATGTTTCATTATTTTCGTTAAATATATAGAATCTTTGTTACTATCGGCTCCGCCAAGCGCTTCTGTGGCTATTTTCATATAATGTTCACTATCCCTAGAATCACATTGTAGAGAACCTGGATGGTCCTTTTGCCACTCTTGTAAATTATCATAATTCTTTGATTCGACGTTTTTTATTAGCTTTTTCAAGTGCTTTTTATCTTCACTGTCACGTTCCCAATCATTTCCCTGTTTAAAGTAGAGAACCTCACGTTTTAGATCCGTACAATGCAAGGGCCTTTTATAAACGTCCATGTTCCCAATAGTGTTATTGAAAATGTCAATCATTCCATTCAAGTATCCAACATCTCCCATATGTTCTAATTCCTTACAACCTAATTGAAGGTTCTCAATGAAGGATTGTATAGACATTGCATCCTTACATTGTGTATTCAAAAAGAAATTGAGATTGAACTTGTTGTTGTTATTTGTCGTATTGTTTGTAACTGTTGATATTTTTGAGATTTGTTCGGATAACTTTTCAATTTCTTTTTTATGTTCCTGGTCTCTTTTTTTTTGCTCCTGGTCACGATTTATAATGAGTTTATGCAGATGTTCATTTTGTTTCATCAAATTATTAACAATACTATCCTGTGGTATTAAACTATTTGCTTGAACTGTATTATCTATTATGGTTTCTTCTATAACTTGTTCTTGTATTATTGATCGTTCATTTACAAAGGGACATTTCTTCTTATGTCTCCATAATCCAGTTCTATTTTTGTATTCTTTTCCACAATTACATATTAATGCATTGGCATTTTTTTGTTGCTGTATTGTTGCTAAAACGTCTTTTTTGTGTTTTGCAGTTAAAATGTGTTTATCATAATTACTCTGCTTGCTGCATTTAAAGTTACATTTCTCACAATGAAAAAATTCGGCATTTTTTGGCATTTTTTTTGTTGCTATATCCCTAAAATATGGCAACAAAAAAAATGCTGATACAATCATAATAAAAAAGATATTATGCAAACAAATATTTTAATACAAAATCACAACTAAACCACAATACTGCATAAGGAAAATCCCATTTTTCTTCTGGAAAACTATTTCTGAAATCTCACTTTTGGACATTCTTAAAAATGTCCATTTTTGAAAATTCGTTTCTACTTTTTCCGAGAAGTTGACAACAATATATATTATCAAAGAACTTAAAGAACGATATTAATTCAAATAAAATGTTTTTATAATTTATGTATTCCGATAAAACATTTATTCATAAATATAAGAAACCCAAGCAAGGATTTAACGAATTTGTAGAGAGTGCAGTGGTTGTAGTGGGTGAAAAGAGAGAACCAGTAAAGGCGTATATAAATCGAAAAAATATACATTTAAATGAATTAGAGAAGATTTATGACTCTATTAGTAAAGTGGATTATTTAACATCTTATTATAAGAAATCATTGAATCCATATGATCTGAAAATGAAGCATACACCAATGCCTAATAAAGCATTCAACAACAACGCCAATGTTCAGTATAAAAACATTATAAGAAATATGCATTATGACGAATTAATGGAAAAAACAAGTCCTGGAGTAAAAAATACTAAGAGTTTTGGTGTAATGCTCAAGGATTTATATAAAAAGAATATAATAGATTATAAATTATTAACACCGAGTGCATTGCATTATATAAAACAAGGTCGTATTGGGAGTGTGTATTCATCTTATTATTTTAGGTCTTCCATTATGAACCCTTATTTAGTATATTCAATAAATCAATCATTATTAAAAGGGCGACGAATTTTTACACCGACATTGGGATGGTCATCCTATTGCTATGGATTTTTAGAGTGTGATAATATAACAACCTATGTGGGAACAGATGTAATACCTAGTGTATGTAAAAAAACACAGGATTTTGCCAATAAAAATTATCCATCAAAGAAAACAGAAATATATTGTTCTCCATCTGAAGATTTATTAAAAAATAAATTATTTATGAAAACATACAGTGGGTATTTTGATACTATTTTTTTTAGTCCTCCGTATTTTGCATTGGAACAATACTCAGGAGCAAAGCAAAGTATTAATCGATATAAAACATATGAACAGTGGTTAGAGAACTATTGGGATAAAACAGTTGAATTGTGTGCAAAAGTAATAGCAAAAGGAGGAAAAATGTGCTATATTATAGGGGATTATGGTAGTCCGAAATATAATTTAATTCAAGATACTTTAAAAAAATGTTTAAAACATCATTTTAAGTTATTAGATATGCAACCCATGTATAATAAAGGAGTTTATGTAACAAAAACGTCGAATTTGGAACAAATTATATACTTAAAGAAGTCATAGGTTCTCTATATTACGAATAATATCTTCTGGATATTCCATTTGTTTTAATACATTGATAGCACCCTTCACCTTTGATATACCTTTTTTCATTTTATAATGGAAATGTAGAGAACCATCTTCCTTTACAGTTGTATGCATTTTATAATTAATACTGTTGTCGGATGTCTTAAATTTCTTACAAATATATGTATAATGTGTCGTTAACATAAAATTGACATTCTTGAATTGTTCTAGATACTTCAAGAATGCGTAGCCGGATTTGGATGCCTCATCCGGATTTGTACCCGAATACAATTCATCAAAAATACAGAAATGACGGGAATTATCGGGTGTATTTCCAATGGTGTGAATTATTTCTTTACATCTTCGTGACTCTGCTTGGAACAAACTGTCGCGTTCTGAAGTATCTGGAATATTTAAATAAGAATGTATATGGGTATAAGGATTAATATTACAAGATGTGTAGAAACCTAAACCGAATTGCTGTGTTAAAATAATATTAATGGTAGTAGCTTTCAATATGGTTGTTTTACCAGATGCATTTGAACCCGTTATTATCATATTTTTATTAACGTTACACGTATTTGGTACGGCTTTTTCATTTAATAGAGGTGGATAGATCTGATTACTTAGCTTGCATATATTTTCTTTACTGAATTTGGAAACATTAATCGTTTTGTTATTATGTAATGTGTGGAGTTTATTTAAATGATTAAAATATTCGTGTAAACCGATAGAATAACTAATGCTATTAATGTATTCGGGGGTTTCGTAAATATTGTAATAACATTTCAATACATTTCCAATGTCTGCAAATTTCATTATACTAGGGGTAAAGTTCTCTATATGTTTAATTTTATCATATATTTCTTGAAGTTTCTCACGGTGTGCATTCATATGTAATACAAATGGTTTGTATGATTCGCAAGTGTTTGTGAGAACATTAAAATTATCGATTTGGTCATTAATATAACAAATGTGTTTTTTCATTGTATTAATATGTGTATTAACATTGATGATGTCATTATAATATTTCTTACAAGATTGAATATTGTTATAAATCTGCATTACGTACATCATAGCGTAACCACATAATTGAATAATATTTGAAAACGATGCATTTTGAATATTCATAATTGCCTTACCCAGAAAGTGATTTCGAGCAATGTGTTTTAATATATTTAAATATGAATCCATATTAACGTTAACTCCTTGAAATTTAAGAATGACAAACGGTATTGCTAAAAATATAATGGGCATAATAAAAAACATAAGAGGAGATAACATATTAGATAATGTAGTAGCAGTCAAAAATAATGTAGAATGATTTAAAAAATTAAAATAACTCCAGTTGATAAATCCATATTTCCCGCAATAATATGGACTTTTAATGTCGTCCCATAGTTCGGAAGTATTAATAAATGTATTATCTTCAATTTGATTGATATTTTTTATAATGTGTTGACTATCTTCTAAAAAAGCCGTATTATTTGTATATAGTTTGTTCCATTTATCAACTAGTTTATTTGAAACATCTGTTTTATTGTCAAATAAAACGGGGTAAATGGTTTTGGCTAATTCAAGGTCATTTGCTGTATTTTCTTGAATTTGAAATGTTTCGTCTTTATTTAAATAATGTATAGGTAATTGAAAATTATTATCAATATCAATAAGTAATTTTTGGGAAAAAGAATACGGTTTTTCACTATCGGTTTCTTTATTGAGAAATTGTTTTAATAATTCTTCCATATAGTAATGTGACGTATAATAAATTAATAAATACGACGCATATAAAAATTGAATACGTAATATATTTATATCATCTTAAACTATACTCGATGATGACCTATAGCATTGATATATTCAATAAAGAATATGATTTTACATTAAATGACAAAGTCAACACCACAATTGAATATTTAAATAAACAATTTCAAGATTCAGCAAATCGTAACTATAGAAGAGGTGGGAAGCGAGAATACGATCCTAATTTTACAGTGACAAAATTTGAAAAAAAAAGTGAAATCCAACAACATATTGGAGAAATTAAAACGCTATTAAATAAATTAACAGATAAAACATTTGACAAAATATCCGAAGAAATCTTTACACTATTAGATAAAATTGAAGACAATGATGATAAATTTGAAGAAGTTTCAAAAGTAATATTCAAAATAGTATCGTCAAATTCGTGTTTTTCGTACATATATGCAAAGTTATATAAGCAACTAGTAGAGAAATATGAAATTTTTATGAAAAAAATAGACATTTGTCTTGAAATGAATAATAAACTAATTTATAACTTTGTTCAAGTATCATCAGATGAAAATTATGATGAATTTTGTAAAATGAATGAAGATAAGCAAAAACGACGTGCGTTGGTGTCATTTCTATCAAATGCGTGTCTATTAAAATTAATTGATTTAAGTGTAATAATTAAATATGTAAATGATTTATTGAATTCTGTATATCAGGAAATGAACAAAGAAGATAATAGAATGGTAGTAGAAGAGGTCGCTGAAGTAATATATATATTTATAACAATTTGTAATAAAATGTTAAAAGATACAGAAGAATATAATGGATTTTTGAATAATATAAAGATTCTAAGTGAATTAAAAGTGAATGATTATCAGAGTTGTTCAAGTCGTGCGAAATTCAAATATTTAGATATACTGGATTTTGTGAAGAAACATTAAAACATTTATGTAAATAAGTTAAAAAAAAAGAATATAACATATATAATGGACAATCAAGTTGATAATGTTAATAGAGAAAGACGTGTACTAAAAAACGTTAATATTCAACATAAAGTAAATGATTTCATGATAAATTATGAAAAAAGACGATTTTTGAATTATTATTATGCCTTTATTGGAATTACTTTTTTTTCATTTTATTTGAAATACAAATCGAATAATGGATATTATGTGATTATGAAATATCTATATGGATTTTTGTTTACTTGTAGTCCAATGTTATACATGTATATGATGCATCATTTATTTAATAAAAAAATATTAGATAGGGTACAATTATGTGAGCAACAAAAGAGTGAAGAGAATAATGCAAATGATCATTACAATAATGATGATTATACAATGGTAATAAGATCGTATTATGATTCTATAAAAATAAGTTGAATAAAAAATAATATATTATAATTTCTTATAGTATATTAGAAATGGTGTCATCTGAACTATTGAAAGATAAGATTCAGTATAAGGAAACACGTAAAGTAGACGAAGAAGATATTGGACACAATGGTTCAGTATATGATTATGAAATATATGATACAAATATAGAATTGGTATTAGGAAAAGAAAAACATAATTATACGGATTTTAACGTTATATTTTACCCTGTATATTTATTTCACGATGATAAGATAGTTGTAAAAATAGGTGTTTTTGAAATAGAGGCAAATAAGATGATAAGTTCGTTGGATGAAGACGGTGATATAATGATAGAAAATGGAAACATAATATTATTTAGTTTTGCAACACAAGAATTTATAGAGAAAAGATTAGCAAAATATGGTGAAAAGATGGAAAATAAAGAGGAGAGTAACGATGCGAATAAAGAAATAAAACAATTGGATAATAAGGATAATATAGAAATATTAGATACTGGTGCATTATTGGAAAAAGAAACCAAGGAAATGGCATTAAAAAACCGCGATGAGTTTACAAAGTCGAGTGCAAATAGTTGGATAGAAAATGCTATGAAAAATAACAAATATTCTGTAGTGGATGTACCTGGTGATGGTGATTGTTTTTTCACGTCAATACAAGCAGCATTTGAAAATGTAGGAAAGAAATACACCATATTAGAATTGCGGAAAATGGTTTCGGAAGAGGTGACACAGGATTTATTTGACCAATATAAAATGATTTATAATTCAATTAAAGAAGAAAGTGATCGATTCGATGTAAAAATGAAGGAGCAAAAAAAGACAAATTCAATATTAAAAAAACGTCATGAAAGTACATTAGAAAAATCACAAAGTGATAGCATATTAGAAGAAGCGAATAAATTGCACGACCAATACAAAGAAAATAAAACAAGTAAAGAAAGTACAACTGAATTATTGGACGAATTTGATTTTATGGAAAGTATAGATAATGTAGAACATATGAAAAACATGATAGAAACAAATCGTTTTTGGGCAGATACGTGGGCAGTAAGTATATTGGAACATAAATTAAATATAAAAGTAATAATAATGTCGGAAGAATACTTTAATTCGGGAGACATAGAGAACATTTTATTATGCACACAAATAAATGATGATAAAAAGGCAGTGAAGAAGCCAAGTTTTTATGTAATTTTGGGACACAATGTGAACCATTATTATTTGATTACATATAGATCGAAGAGTTTATTAAAATTCAATGAAATCCCTTATGATATTAAGGTAAAAGTAATTTTGAAATGTATGGAAAATGATTCGGGTGATTTTTATTTGATTGATGAGTTTAAAAAAATGAAAGAAGAAATACATAAAACGCAAGGTGACGAAGATGAAGCCAGTGAAGACGATGATATATATGGTTTATATGACGAAAATACGGTTTTTATGATACACGGGAAGGCAAATGCGAAACCAAAACCAGGAAAAGGAAATGGTGAAAAGATAAAGAGTGACAATATTTTAAATTATCATTTATTGAATAAAGATAAGTGTTGTAATGATTGGCGCAGAAAGTTGAGTGATGATTGGAATCACGAATTTAAATTAGATGGAAAACGTTGGTATAGTATAAATCACTATATGTATGCAAATAAATATAAAAAAGGATTTCCTGATTTCTACGATAAGTTTGCATTAGATAGTGAAAGTAAAATATCGAAGGACTTGGAAATAGCAAAGCACGCCATAAGTAAAACGGGGAAATATAAGCAAGAAGTATTACGAGATGAAAGTATAAAGGAAGATGCAAACATAAATATAGAGGAATTACGCGAAAAAGCTTTAATGGCGAAGTTCACTCAAAACACGGATTTCAATAAACTATTGAGTGAAACGAAGGATGCAAAAATAGTATTATATGTTCGAGGAGGAAAGCCGAAAATGGACACATTATTGATGACTGTTCGGCAAAAAATATAATAAAGTTCAAAGAAATTGATTCATTATGAAATAGTAAGCTATTTTATAATTAAAAGCAATTAAGTAATAGCAATGACAGCAATGACAGCAATGACACCTATTCAGTTTGAGGAAGGACAAGTGATGCCCAGTTTGTATCTTCAAATGTGGCCAGAGGGAGTAATTGTCGATGGACACACCATTGATACGAAGGATGACCTACAATGGTTTGTAGAGGAAGCGATGCAATACGGTCTTGTTTCACGAATCGACATTAAGAAGAACCGTGCACGCAATGGGTCAACTTATCGCTCGGCGTTTATTCACTTTCATATGATTAGCGAGGAACAGGGACGATTTTTGCTCCAATCGATTGACCATAAGGGCGAGCATAAGGTCGATGGTTCTAATAAGACCGACGAACCTTACCAGAATAAGACGTTTTCCGGCACCCCTTATTTTGTTTTCCGCGAAAACATCAATCCAGTGCGTGTTGAGAATGACGAAGAGATGTCGCTCGAACAGGCAGTTGAGCGTTGCAAGCGTCTTGAGGAGTCCCTTAGAGTGAAGGAACAGGAAGTACAGGACTTCATATTTAGAGAGCGTAGACGTATGCAGGAAAAGGTTGACGCTTATCACAACCAACTATGTGAAATGAGCAAGACGACATATTCCCAGTATTAATTTTAAGTAGGTAGAGTAGATTTGTTTTAATAATTTAAGAATTTTAACCCTTTTTTTTATTTCTCACATATGTCTTGGTAATACACATTTCTTAAAATAAAAATTGGAAAATGCACTATAATAACTATGAGAATTGTAATCGGGTATATGTTCTATATTAAGATTCGATAGGTTATGATAATTCAATGGAAATGATTCAATATATGTATTTTTTCTTAACGTGTACCATTTTGAATAATTATTGATTTGAAATAAAACATCGTTAAAGATAATTCTGTAAGTATTGTCATACTCATAAATATTCTGAATACATTCGGATGGTAATTTATCCATATTCTTGTATTATACACATTCGAATATTTAAGTTCGCACAAAAATACGAATTAAACTTCATAAAAAATTGAATAAATGCGCAGGTAAATATATTATACATAAATAAAGATGTACGACGAAGCGAATAAAGAAGTGTATGATATTATAAAAAATGCGATTGAATCTAAATTGGAATACAAAGATGCATTGCACCCTCAACCATCATTAATTCTGTATGAATATATTCAAGAAAAACTAAATGAATTCTTTGAAAGAAATCTGAATTTGTGTAATTATGCATACACTGGACAGTCCACGACACATTGGATTTATAAACATACAGATAATGTATATTATATTGCATTTATATCACTGGAAGATAATGGTATATTGGATAGTAGTTATAGAATATCTAGTATTTTTAAGGCAACACAGTATCATGTAAAACAGTTTTATCTTGTAGATTTCGTAGATGAACGTGCGTGCCAATATGTGAGTGAATATTTGCCGGGTCCCTATGACATTTTGCCAAAAATATAATAAAATTCGAAAAAATTGATTCATAATTTTATTTTTTATAAATATAAATCAAACAAATAAAGCAAAGTAACAAATATGTCTACCACCATTAAGCGCACTTACAACAAGAAGTCCAAGGTCGTGAAGAACTGCTTGGATAAGGAATCCAGCAAGCTTCTGATCTCTACATTTAAGAAGCAGATTCGTCGTGCGGTAAAGGAAGCTGCTTTGGAAGCAAAGGAAGCAGCCAAGGCAGAGAAGAAGGCAGTCAAGGATGCAGAGAAGAAGGCAGTCAAGGATGCAAAGGATGCAGAGAAGAAGGCGGCGAAGGATGCAGTCAAGGCGGAGAAGAAGGCAGCGAAGGAAGCAGCCAATGCGGAGAAGAAGGCAGCGAAGGAAGCAGCCAATGCGGAGAAGAATGTGGATTCCGAATTGTCTGGAAATACTAAAAAAAAAACAAACAAAATGTCACTCGATGACGTACATAAGTTGGTGGCGCATTGTGTCCCTCAACCGATAATTTCTGACAAGGGTCGGATAGTAGTTGATAGAGAAGAACAAGAAGACGGGAGTTATTTGGTTACAAAGACGGAGACCGTACAGAAGTTCCTTACGAAATATGAGAAAACCCAAAAAAAAATTCAAATACAAGAAGAAAAGAAAGCTGCCAAGACCGCAAAGGTTGCTGAAAAGGAAGCAGCCAAGGAAGCAGCCAAGGCCGAGAAGAAGGCAGTGAATGAAGCAGCAAAGGCCGCGAAGAAGGCGGCTAACCTAGCAGCAAAGAAAGATGCAACTGAACGATACACAGTATTGGATTATGAAGGTAAGGTTGAAATGGTCTCGAAAAAATATTCTCAGTTGTTGGAGATTGCGGCAGATAAGAATGCGGCGATTGATGAAATCATCGATACGACAAATAAGGCCGGTTGGGTTAGAATGTTAATGGGAAATTTCGAGTAGATTTATAGTTAGTTGTTGTTGTTTGTAAAATATTAAAAAAACTGTTTTTTAATATTTTTTCGTTTACATTACCAAGATGTGAGGGGGGGGGGATAATTATTTTATCCATAAAAACTGAATTTTAATGTATTATTTAAATTTCTTTGTTGTTTAATATAGGTTTGAATATATGATATGTCCTTTAAATATTTTTTATGAATGGATTTTTTTTTAACTAAATTCGAAAATAGCAATACTTCATTTTCATCAAAGTTATTTTTTATTATATTTTTATCTAGGCGAATGCATAGTTCCAAATAATCATTTATAAAATATAAATACATAGATTTAATAATAAAATATGAAAAAATGGGGGTTTTTTCGCTATAGTTGGTGTACGTTTTTGAATTAATTAATTGTTGTATATTAATGTTATTATAATTTAATATTTTGGCTGCTTGTGTTAAAGAAAATACGGTTTCATTGTATAAAACTCTTTTGAAATGATTAATAAAATCACCTTTATGATTAATAAAAAAAGATTGAATTATAATGGTAAGTGTTTCGCAATATGCTTCGGCTAGATTCATATTGATATTTAATTTAAAAAATGAATTAAGAGTATTGTCATCCATTGTTGAAAAATCCAATCCAAATGCGTGAATGCACTCGTGTATTAATACTTTGAACCATTCTTCTTTTCTATATATATGTATTTCATTATTATGCTTACACGCAAATGTGAAACCAGTATTTATATTTTTTTGGTTGATTTGTGCATTGTGATGTGGTAGTGTTTTTTTAAATGGTGTTAAATGAATATAAATATCCAATTGATTAGAACATATGTGAGAAGAAAATGTGGTTAAAAAATTAAGTAGTTTTAATATTTGATTAATTTTTTGTTTATTTTGAAAAAAGGTGTCTTCTTGGAGGATGTGTATATTTATACGTTTATTTTTAATAGTTGTTTTAATAGTAGTTTTATATTTCATATTGTTATTAATATAATTATTAAATGTTTTGGGGATATAATTAAAGTATTGACCAAAATGTGTATTTTGTGACAATAAAACATTATAAGGTTGTAATTTTATAGTTTTGAATATATTAAAAAGATTTAAAATATTAGTAGTAGTTCGCTTAGAAAAATGTTGTTCTTTCAAATTAATATTTTCTTGTAAGTGTTGTGTTAATTTGTTCATAGTAAAATTGATTATTATATATATATAATGAATCATATTATAAAATATGGGTATCAAACACTTAAACAAATTTTTAAATGTAAAATGCGGTAACTCATCTATAGTTACGGAGCACATTAATAAGTTAAAGAACAAAACTCTTGTAATAGATACAAGTATATACATGTATAAGTTTATCGGAGAAGATGCATTAATCGAATATATGTATATAATGATAACACTGTTTATGAAATATAACATAACTCCAATATTTGTATTTGATGGTAAACCACCAGAAGAGAAACGTAAAATATTAAATGAGCGAAAGAATGCAAAGTATGAAGCGGAAGAAAAATATAATAATATAAATGAAATGCTAGAAAGTGCACCATCGTCGGAACAACAAGAATTATTAGTAAAAATGGATAATTTAAAAAAACAGTTTATTCGTGTAAAAAATAATGATATACGAAATGTTCAAAAATTGATGAATTTATTTAATATTTTGTATGTAGAAGCAGATGGAGAGGCCGATGAGTTGTGTGCAAAATTATGTCTAAGTGGATTAGTTGATGGTTGTTTAAGTGATGATATGGATATGTTTGTATATGGGTGTCCTCTAATTATCAGAAATTTTAACTTAGTAAAACAAACAGTTCAATGCTACTATTATAATAGTATAATAGAAGAATTGAAAATGACATCGGAAAATTTTAAAAATGTATTAATTTGTTCAAAAAATGATTATAATACAAATGAAAATGTAGATTTATATGAGACATTAAAGTGGTTTAATGAATGGCAAAAAACTAAATCTTCAGTTGATTTTAAATTATGGTTATATCAAAGTACAAAATATATTAAAGATTACGACAAATTATTGAAAGTATATAATATATTTACATTGGACGAGCATATAGAAATGAATATAAAAAATATGCTTTCAAATAAAAATTCCAATATTAATATGAAAGAACTAAAAGAATTCTTAGGAAATAATGGTTTTATATTTGTGTAATAGAGTTATAAAATGATCCTTTATAATATTGTGTATTGGTTAATGTTACATTAATAGAAACATTTATCCAGAGTGTTCCTCCTATATTTTTCCATCTTTTTAAAAATATATCATTTTCATTAAAATATGTATTGTTTTCTATGCCGCTATTAAATAAGAAATGTGTATTATTGTTCTGGTGTTTTGATAGTTTTTCATCGTAGTATTTTGTACGTGGGAAACATAATTGTAGTTTTTTAATCATATCTATTTTTAAAAGGGTAAAACCCATTTTAAAAAAGTCAACTTTTCCGGTACTATTTTCTAGATTCAAATTATTATCAATATAACCAATATTGTAATCTAATATGTGGTATTGTAATACTTCTTCGGCATTGTTATTTAAATGTTGGATTTCATTGATTTGTTTCCATTGATTTATAATATCGGGATTATTATAAATTTTATCCCAATTAAAGGTAGTATCGGGTATAACGGCACTTACACAATATTTATTACTTAATAATAATTTTATTATATCAATAGGATTCCAACAAATGTTATCATTAACATATAATATGTGAGTAATTTTTTGTATGCTACAAGCTTTTGCAAGTAAGTCATTTTTTACTTTATTTCTACAGTGATTATTACTATTATTAGAAACCTCTATGTGCAACGGTATATTGTAATTATTCAAGAAATCTTTACTAGAAATTAATGAAGACATGAAAGATAAACTAAAACTATCATTTTCCGAATGACATACTAAACATACGCAAGGATTATATTCAGATACGTATTTTTTTATAATTTGTTCCATAATATTGTATAAATATACAATATTATATAATATCAAACTTAATTAAGCGGTCTGGGGAACACTCTTAATAAAGTGGGGCTTAAGGTACTTCTGGAGATTGAAGTAAGTAAGCTGGTCCTCCTTACCAACCTTGAGGAGAGATGTAAGCTTCTTATCAGGGATAATAACACGACCATTGGTCTTGTCACGAAGATTGTTTGCAACAATGTACTGGTTAATCTCCTTGCTTACCTCAGTGCGAGCCATCTCAGTACCGATATCCTTCTGGAGGAACTTGGCAAGCTCCTCACTAATAGGGCAGGGCTTAATGAAACCAGAAGGGGCGCGATTCTCGTTCTTTCTGCGCTTGCGGGAAGAAGCGGCCTTGACAGCGGCCTTCATCTCGCGGTCGACGGTCTTAGAAAGGGTCTTAAAATCGGTCTTGACACTGGCAAAAATACTAGCAAGCTGCTGGAGCTTGGAGTTGAAATCGTTCATCTTAGACACAAGAGTGTTGACCTCGTCAGCAGGGGCCTCCTCAGTAGGAGCGGGCGCCTCCTCAACAGGGGCAGGGGTAGGGGCAGGGGCAGCGTCCTTGACAGGGGTAGATTTCTCTTTCTTGGCAGAGCGCTTGGAATCAGTAACGGGGGCTTTTGATGTTCTAACCATCTTATATACTATTATAGGGTGTCTTCTTTATATTCTTTCACAACATATATTATTTAATGCGTAAGTGAAGTGCGTTTATAAAATTGCCTCATATAACCATGGAAGTGTGATGCGAGCACTTTGTGATACGCGAGTTAATGCAATTAAACAATACATCGCACCAAGTTTGCAGTGTTCCTCGTTTATCCCAGTATATGTTAAATTTTCAAATATAGTGATACATATGATTTTTGCATAATTTTGTAAAAACGATTCAGATGTGTTATTATGTAAAATATGAAGCATATTTTCTTGTAAAACATTTTGAAACGGGTCAAATAAACAGCATATTTTTCGTCTAGTGTTTGTACTTAAGTTTGCTCGATGCATCCATACATCATATAATGTTCTCAATAACCTAGGATAATTGTGTATTGTAAGTCCGCTCAACCAAGAAGAATTGGTATAATTACCTAATCTATCAAATTCTATGAATATATTCTGTATTCTGCAATTAAGATTGTCTTTTCTTTTATATGTTATTTTCAAATAAAGTTCTCTAAATTGTGAATTCATTCTTAGATCACTATAAATAAGAGGGTTATAGTATGCATTGTTTAACTCAAGGTGTGAATATGGATTAGTTACAGTTATATTTAGATCAATGATATCCTTATCACAAATAATATGATTGCTTTTGTATAAACGTATGCATCTGTAAACAGTAGATGACTTTATAGGTTCTCTATTATACGGATTTAATATACTTTTTTGTTGATTGCTGCTTTTGATATATTGTATAAATGATTCTATATCAAAACCATAGACATTATTGTTACTATCCATATAACTAAAAAAATTTTTCCAGACAATAGACGATACACTTTCAAGAGAAACAAAATCTTTATCATTAATACAAATAGTTCTATCAAATAATGCAGGGCCCCTTAATTTTAAATTTCTTATAACTAAATGTCTGCGATAATTTTTCTGTATGGTTTCACAATGCGAATTTTTACAAAAATGTTCTCGAATACGAGTTATTATTTCATTTTTCTTTCCAGATAATTTGAGTTTATTATATTTCGCAATAATTTTAAGTTCTTTAACAATAAAATTATTTAACTGTATTTTATCTTTTTGATAGGTTTTATAATGAATATTTAAATGATTTCCTGTAGATAATTCACTATTACTTCTGTCTCGTTTATTCATTCTTTATATTATAGCAATATTCTTTTTATATGTAAAATATAACATTATTGAGAACATTTATGCTATATTTTATTAAATCGATTACAAAAACGCTGTATTTTGAGATATATTTTTTAGATATTTTTTGGATAAAAAATTGATTCATACTTTTGTAATTATTATTATTATATATTAGTTATTATGTCGTCTATTTCGTTGAACTCTGACTCTTGGATTGTTGATGAGCTTCGCTATATGAAGCCAAAGGTGAATGATATGGGAGGTAAAACCATTTCATTGATTAGTACTCAAACTAATCGTTCCCTTCACATTGCTACGCCAGTAATGATGACTTGGGGGATCACTGATTATGTGAATGAGCGTGGTGAATCTGATGGAAAGTATACAATGAACTTGAACTTTCCCCTCGAAGATAAGCAAACTGAAGAGACAAATCAGTTTTTGCAGAAGATGATTGATTTTGAAAATAAGATTATTGATGATGCGGTTAAGAATTCCGAGGACTGGTTTGGAGAGGAGCGCTCCCGTGAGATTGCAAAGCACAGTTTCTTTCCCTTTGTAAAGTATCCTAAGGACAAGGATACAAAGAAGACCGACAATACACGTCCTCCTAGCGTTAAGGTAAAGGTACCTAAGTACGGTGATAAGTGGTCTGTTGAGATTTACAACGATGATGATGATGCAAAGCTCTTGTTTCCTTGTGATGATGGAAGTACTCCTCTCGATTTTGTCCCTAAGCGTAGCGATGTAATGTGTTTGGTACAATGTGGTGGCATTTGGGTCGGTGGAAAGGGCTGGGGAGTCACTTGGAAGCTTTCTCAGGCGGTTGTTAAGCCAGCCGTGAACACGAGTGTCTTTGGAAAGTGCCATCTTCAGCTATCATCTAAGGACCGAGCAGCAATGAATGTTGCTCCTGCGGCAGCAGTTGAATCCGACGAAGATGTTGAAGCTACAACCAGTGTTCAAGTCGAAGATACTGATGATGAAGAGGAAGTGCCAAAGACCCCAGAGCCACCTAAGAAGGTAACTCCAAGTGCTCCTAAGAAGAAGATTGTGCGTAAGAAGACAGCCGCATAAAAATGTAAAGTATAAGTAATAGTATAAAACCAGTTGTTTAATTAAGATTTAATATGTAACTCTTTTTTGTTTTTTTATATTTTTGTCTTAAAAATATAAAATTAGGCAGTAGATAGATGCAATAATATAATAACATTATTCTTATCATCGCATTCTAACATGTTTGAAATATTAATTTTCGGGATACCTTGATTTTGAAAAATGATTTTTTGAATGTTTTTTATTTGCAATTCTTCGACTGGATATATAAAGGTTTTATTCTCAATTTCAAATGTAATATGTTGCTTGTCAAATATATCATTTATATTATAATATACATTGTAGTAAATATTATACATACTATCAAAGTATAGATTTTCACAATTATTTATAGGTTTGCAAAATATATGAAGATTATTGTCATATTCCAGATGATTGTGCCAACACGGAATAATTAATTCTTCGTTATTTATATCAATTTTATATACATTGGCATTTAACATATCATATAGTGTTGTATTAATCGTATACGTTTCAATATTATTTTTAATAAATGTTTCGATAATCTCAATGGTATTGTCATTAATATAAAAAATATCTTTATAAATGACAATTAAATTATATATTTGGATTAGTATTTTTGTATCTATTTTTGATATATATTCTTTAATATTTTCGTCGTAATTGGATGAAATATTTGATAGAAATGTATACAAATCTGATCGATTAATCGAATAAATAAAATCTTTAAAGAATGTTTCATAATTGTTTGTATTATTTTCATCAGTACCTTGCAAAAATTCATAAGCGGTTTGAATTTCTATAAATTTTTCATTTGCATTTTCCTGTTTATTTTTATCAGGGTGAAATTTTAAAGCCATTAATCTATATTGTTTTTTTATATGTTCATCATTGACATTATCTGGGTCTATTTCCAATATATGATAAGCTTTATTGGTATTCATTAAAATATATACTTGCAACTTTTTAACTTCTATTATAAAAATCTATTATTTTATAAAACATTCGTTCAAGATGATATATTGGTCTATAATTGTTATTATAATAACACAAATTTTCGTGCGTGTTCTGTATTAAAATATTTATTTGTTCTTCTGATAATAATTTGTTTTCAATAAAATATGAGTAAATATATAAAATACATTCTTCAATTACTATTTCATATGTTAATATATCATATAATAATTCTCTGAATTGTAAATAATCTGGATTATTTTTGAAATTAACTATAAAATTAATTATATTGTTGTTTATAATGTTAAAAATATCAATTTGTGTATCATCTAATAAGGAATCAATACAATATAATTCTTTAATATTACCAATACAAGAATTGTCTAATACAACCTCAATTTTCTTTTTATATTTGTTATAATTACATACATTTTTAATAATATTAACATATTCTTGCTTTTTTGGTTTTTGTATAGAAACATTATTACACGCATTTAATATATTGTAGGGTATAAAACTAATATGTTCTGTTATAATGTAAAAATATATATTAATGTTGTATATATTTGATGTTCCTTGCTCTATGTAACTATAAAATAAATCTAACAACTCTGAATGTATTTTATGGAAATTTTTACACATAATAATGCAATTATTATTTTGTCGTAGCGCAACAATCTCATTTATTTGAATATAAATATCATTCCATATTTGTTTAGAATTACAACCCAATAATGAAAAATCAATCTCAAAATGTATATCACTCATTTTGTAAATGTGCTCTTGTTTATCGTTAGTACATGTAACTTTTTTTTCATATTTAAGATTGGTATTACTAAATTTTTTTATAATATCGAGAACATAACTATACTTACCAGTACCAGATGGACCATAAAATATAGTGTTTTCCATATTATTAATTTGTTCATTTTTTTTGTGAATATTATGTTTATTTTTCGCTTCTATATAATCCTTAAAAGATGTTTCATAGAATTTCATTTATAATATAGATATTATATTTTTTCTATATTATAATCGTTTGTCTAATTTTTTTTTGACATAGTAATAAAGTCATTAACCACTTGTGTAAATAATAAGAATATATTTTTGAACAAAAATAATATTGGTTGTATTACATAGTTATATAACATTTTTATTGTAAAAATACTTCCCTTTATTATTGAATTCGTAATCATACTTAAAATATTTACTATAATAATCATACTATTATACACATAATTATTTATATCACCAAATACATCCTTTAACATATAAAACCCTATTAATATTGCAATAATTAATAAATAAACGGATTTACTTCCACCCGTACCAGAAGCATACATTCCTACAATGAAAAACACAATTATAGCAAATAATAATAACAAAATATTAATTACCATTTCTTTATAATAATGCCATTTACGATCATCTTCTGTTTCAAGTTTTACTGGTTCTTTTTCTAATTCATATTTATTATGTAACTCCTTATATTCATATGCATTCTTAAATTCAATAGCACTCGTAATTGTTAAACAAGATGTTGTAATTATTGCAATTAACTGGTAATAAAATGCTCCTATTTCGATGTCCGGTGATACAAAACCCATTATTAATTTTATTAATGTTAATAATATAGTAAAAAACATTACGGTGTAAACAATAGTTTCAAATACATAATTATGTGGTATTAAATTACTGAAACCATATGAAATAGCACCAATAATAAGCGAGATAAATATTTTTAAAGTAGAATCGTTCGTATTCACATCTATACTTAATACTTGAGTATTGTAAAATTTAATTAAAAAGAATAGAATAAATGTTGCAATTGTTGATGCAATAAATAGGAATTTAAAATGTTTATCATTCTTTTGGAATTTTTTAGGAATTCTAATTTCTTCGTCATTTTTTTTTGAAATGAATGTAATTTTACCATTTGTATAACTAAAAAGAAAAAGACCCAATGTTCGCAATAACATAGTAGAAAATAATATAAATGAAATGAAAATGCCTAACGGTCCATTGGACGGATTTTCAAATATATTTTTCACTTCTTTGAATAATTTTAAATTAAATATAAAATGCATAATAATAATCAAAATAAATATGAAAATATGTGCATTTAGCTCAAACATGAAAGCAAACAAAATAATAAAAATGACAAAATAACCAAAAAATTCAAAAAATATATAATAATTCGTTTTTAATGTATCATCGTCTATATTGTTAATTTGTTGTTTGTCCATTATATATATTTAAATATTATTTTTATTCAAATTATATTTATCACATATCCAATCTATAATTTCATTTTTTGATGCCGTCGAGAATCCTTTACTCATTTTTTTAATGTTTAAAAAATCGGGTTTCTTCATTGAAGGTGTCTTGTAAAAAGCATATGCACCATATTTTCCCTTTCTTATTGATAAGTTTGACGTCAATTCTAATAACACATTTGAATTATTTGCATCTCCAGATAAAATTTTAATAGCATCGTCTTGCTTTATATTATTGATATCACCCTTGTAGTTTTTTAATGTCTTTTTTATATTCCCACATTCTAAATAATATCCATATGGTCCTTGATTTATACAAATTGGATTATCATTGTAAGTGCCAATATTATTATTATTAAACATCAGGTCATCAACATCATATTCATTATTAATTAGTTTATCAATATCAATGTCTATATCCTTCCTTACGTTCACATATGTTACTGTATTATCTTGACCTTTCTTTTTTAATACCGGTCCATACTTTTCAAATAAGAATATATAACCTTTATTAAGAGGATACTCCAATTTTTCAACTTTATTTCCCGTTTTTAATTGGGTACTTATTTCTTTATAACACTTATCGCATATATTATGCCACTGTTCTTCACTACCATTACTAATATTATCTAGCAATGTTTCCATATTACTGGTATAATCGTAAGAGAATATGTTTTCAAACATTTTATCTAGAAACTCAAGACATAATACACCTAAATTTGTTATTTTTAACTTATTCTTTTCTCCACCTAATTGTTTTGTTTCTACATTAACATTAAGAATGTCTTTTTTTAATAAATATTTATTATACTCAACATTTGTTCCAGGTATGTCTGTTTTATCAATATATTTCCGCTCTATATTTGTGTTTACAATTGTTGAAAATGTCGATGGTCTACCAATACCCAATGTTTCTAATTTATGAATAAGAGAACTTTCCGTGTAATAATGAACGGACTTATTCATACATATTTCATTGTATATTTCACTATACTGTATTGGTTTGTTTAATAGCGTTTTGAAATATGTCGATAAATTCACTGCGTCAATTTTGTCATCGAGGATTTTCCAACCCAAAAATGTGGGAATCTCATTTTTGTATTCATAGTATAAATCATTGGGTGCAGTAATTAAATATTTATAGATATGTGACGTATATGCACTCATACAACTTTGTAATGTATTTTTCCATATTATTCTATATAATGTTTTTGCTCGTTTATCTTTAACGTTAATATCTAAAAATTCCTTTTTTATATTTGTAACACGTATTGCTTCATGAGGGTCGTTCTTATTTGTGTTTATAATCATATTTGTATTTCCTAAGTAGGTATCTTCATATTTTTCCACTATATAATTCCTACAATGACTGATAAATTCGGATGCATACTTTGTACTGTCTGTTCGCATATATGTAATACAACCGGCTTGATATAATTCTTGACATAACTTCATAATAACATTTGGACTTGTACTCATTGCATTACTACAATGTTGCAACAACTTGGACGTATTAAACGGCTTTGGGGGATTTAATACGGATTTGCTATCTTTACCTTGTGATAATATATGTTCATGTTTCCGAGACAAATCTAAAAAGGATTCTATTTTATCTTTTGTCTCAATATGCTTATTTAATGTGAAAATTAGTTTTTTACTTGTAAAAATTCCACTTATTTTATGGTCATATTCACTTTTACGATCAATTAATGAATTCTCATAAATGATTTTTAATGTTGGTGTTTGACATCTTCCAGCACTCAATGGATTATCTTTATTATTATAAATATGTTTCCATAATAGAGGAGATATTCTGTAACCCACGATTAAATCCAACACTTGTCTTGCAATAGCTGATTTTACAATATTCATATTAATCGTTTTTGGATTTTGCACCGCAGTAGTAATAGCTGTTTTTGTAATTTCACGGAAAATAATTCGCTTTGTAGTATTTATGTTTAAGTTAAATATTTCACAAATATGCCAACCGATTGCTTCACCTTCTCTATCATCATCAGTAGCAATAAAAATATTTTCAGAATTAAAATTTTTAATAAGGTTCTTCATATCATATATATGTTGCTTTTTCTTTTCAATAAATTCATACTTTACACTGTAATTGTCTTTGATATTGATACTTTTTAGACCAGGAATATATCGTAAATGTCCTACAGATGCAATACACGCATATTGTGGTCCTAGGTAACTTTCTATTTTTGAACATTTTGACGGAGATTCAACAATCACGAGATAAATAGCACTTTTATTTTTAGTTAATTGCTTCATTACTATATATAAAAATTGATTTTTTAATTCGTTTTATAAAAACATATAAATATTAAAGATTAATATAGATATGACAACATATAAAATTTTAATAAATGACAAAAACTATGAATCTTGGGATTTTATTGATCCAGTAACATCTAATAACATAGAAAATGACCAATTAAAAATAATAAATCCATTGAAAAATAAAATGTTTACACGCGATTATTTTAAAATAGTAGACGATGATGTAATTATTACAAATTCGTTTATTCGAAATCAATGTGACATTCCTGGCGTGTTGTTATTGGAAAATAATAAGTCATATGGGCGAAGCGGTAGACGACTGCTATATAAATGTATACCCGATGATATACGATTACCTGCGTTTTTAGTGCCTTATGAAATTAAAATGGGATTTGATAAAAATTTTAAAAATAAATATGTTGTCTTTAGATTTGACAATTGGAATAACGATAAACACCCTTATGGAAAATTAACGTGTGCTATTGGAAACGTCGATGTATTGGAACATTTTTATGAATATCAGTTATATTGTAAAAGTTTACATATTTCAATCAATGACTTTACAACCAAGGTAAAAAAAACACTTTCTCAAAAAACATTCGATGATTATATAAAATCAATAAAGGAAGATACGTTATTGAATACAAAAGAAAACACAGATTATATATTTTCAATTGACCCAAAATCTACTGGTGATTATGATGATGCATTGAGTATAAGTATACATAATAATATAACAACCGTAAAAGTGTATATAACAAATGTATTTGCGTGTTTGGAAACATTAGAATTATGGAAATCATTCAGTAAACGTGTATCAACGATATATTTACCTGACCGACGACGTCCAATGCTACCCACAATTTTATGTGAAACATTATGTAGTTTGCAAGAAAAACAAGAACGACCAGCAATAGTATATACGTTTGTATACAATGAAACCGAATTAGTTGACTTTAATATATCTAATCAAGTAATAAAAGTTAATAAAAATTTTACATATGAAGATAAAAAAATAGAACAAAATAAACATTATTGTTTGTTGTATAATTTTACCTGCAGTTTTGGAGATATACGAGGTACATACGATATAGTATCACACTGGATGGTAATGGTAAATAAATATAGTAGTTTTGAATTTTTGAAATATAAGAATGGCATATTTCGCTCACTTTATTATATAAATAAGGACGAATCTCAAAATGATGATTCTGGATTATCAAAAAATGCTCAACGAATTATGCGTAATTGGAATAACATTTCGGGACAATATGTATATTATAGTCCAGATGCTAATATATGTCATGAATTAATGAATGAGAAATCATATGTACACGTGACAAGTCCTATGAGACGTCTTGTGGATTTATTAAATCAAATAGAAACAATGGAAAATATGCAAATAAATGTATCGCAAAATGCAATAGAGTTTAAAAATAAATGGCTAAGTGAATTAGAATATATAAATTGTTCAATGCGTAGTATTCGAAAAGTTCAAAATGAATGTGATTTGTTATGTAAATGCTTTAATGACCCGAATATGTATGAAAAAACGTATGAAGGTATATTATTTGATAAACTAAAAAAAACGGATGGTTCATTTGCATATATGGTTTTATTGGATAATATTAATGTAATGACACGTTATGTTAGTCAAGAGAATTATAACAACAAAAGTAAACTCACATTTAAACTATATCTATTTGAAGATGAGAATAAATTAAAACAAAAAATAAAAATTAAATTAATAAACTAAAAAAGTATATAAAGAAAGATGTATATAATAATATGTGCCCTTGTGGCCAAGTGGTAAGGCGTTTGATTTGTAATCAAAAGATCCCGAGTTCGAACCTCGGTGAGGGCTTTCTCGCTTTAGCTCAGTTGGCAGAGCGTTGGACTGTAATTGTTTTTTGTGGCTATCCACAGGTCGCTGGTTCGATTCCAGCAAGCGAGATTTTTATTATGTAAACTCATAATACATTAAAAAACATTTAATGTACTATACTATATAATATTATTTATGGAAAGCTTAAATAATATCTCAATTCTTCTATTTCTTCTCTCGATATACCTTGTAAACTTAAATTGTGAACTGATGATGATAAATCTCTAAAAATTTCTACATTGTTGGGAATATTTTCTGTCGACGCATTTTTATCTTCATTTTCCATATGTTGTTGCTCCCGTTCTTCACTTTCAGATTCTGTTTCAATCTCACTTATTAGAGTTCTCATTTTTTTTACTTTCCATATTTGGTCTTCCAGTGACATTGCATCTGTTGGTTGAAATTTGTCAAGATATAATGACATTAAATCAGAATCATTGTATCCGGCTTCTTTGAATCTTTTTGTCATATAATCAACATTCCCTTCTTTAATGAATATAACAGTATTATGTTCACTCATAGATTCATTGTCAGAATCACTACTATAATCATCTTCAATAATCGTTATATTGTCATCTTCCAATGTATCAATGCCGTCAATTAAACTTTCGCGACATAATGGACACGTATTATTATTGTTTACGATAACTTTACCAATACACTGAAAACAAAACGTATGACCACATTTAGTAGTAGTACAGTTTGTTGAACCGATATTTTCAAGACAAACTGCACATTCAAGAGGATTTTCCATTATTTATTAATCTAGGTTGTTGATACTGTTTTTGATGAAAATCAGAATGAACCATTTAGTGTTATAAAAAAAGTATTATTTATAATAATAAATCAATTTTTATTAACATAATCTAAATATCATCAACACATATTTCTTCATCATCATCATCAATAGTAAATGTTTCTTTAGTATGTAAATTTATTTCATCTTCAGTAATTTCATCATTCTCATCTTCGCCGATAATAAAATGATCACTTTCATCATCCCCTTTTTTCACTTGTTGCGCTCCACCTTTACTTATTTGTAAAATATTATTGATACTAATCTTTGGATTCTCTTTTAATTGATTTAAATGATGGTCGTCATATATAAATAAAATATCACAATTTTTAGGTATTTTTTCCCATTCACGGAGACCAATTAATACTACACTAAAAACATTAATAGTATTATGACGCTTTTGACGCCCTCTAAATTTATTCCGAATATGACAAATTAGTGTTTTTTCATCTTCAAGAGTAACTTGACACATACCATTACCAAACATCTTTGTTACACACGCATATTGTTCCAATTCATCTTGAGAATATCTTATAGTACTCGCAAATGAATTCTGAGATTTACGCGCAAGACCTTTTGCTCCTTTTCCTCCTTTAGTATTTTTTACCATTGTTATGTAAATATATATAACATTTATTTACATAAATTTTGTAATCAATTTTTATATCTATTACATTTATATGAAATATTTGAAAGAAGCAACCATTATAAATATAACAGAAGCAGATGATGTAGAAATAAAAAAATTTATTGAAAAACGTTTTTCTCATTTTAATATGCATTTTGAAATACAAGGTAATGACTCGAAAAAGGAAGATGAAGAATCATTTCCATTTAATCTATTTAAGAAAACGATTGAAACAATAAAATCAATTTAATTTGTGCCAACAATGTAAATCCCCAGCATTGTTAATAGTGCACCAACACCTTGTGTCATATTAATTTGTTCATTGAATACTAGATACCCAACTGCATATAATACTAACATTTCAAATCCCGCCATAAATACTCTAATATTTCCCAACTCCGCTTTGGATGATATGCTATATATCCAAAAGAAGAATCCAATAAAAAATAATATTCCGGCAGTTGACGCATAATATGGCTGATACCCTTCGAATTTTATGTCTTTATTTAAAACGAAATAAGCAATTAGAGAACATAATCCTATTGCCAACGTGAAAAACAATGTTGTAATTACATAAGTGTCGGTTTTTTCAAATGATTTACGTAAACACGCTTGACCACTTACAAAAAATAGTGTGCCTATAATTATACTTAAACTCCAATCCATTATATAATATAAAAATATATATTTTATATTATCTATGAATGATACATGTGTATTAATACCATCCCATATAACTTGCATAGAACGTATAGATTCACTAATAAAATGTATTAATAGTATGAAAAATCAAACAATTAACCTTGATATATTACTGTCGATTTCATTTGAAAATTCGGAACTTCGAGAACAATTCATTATTTTGTTAGAAGGAATTGACTCAAATGACAAGATTGGTTTATTATATATTATTTCGCAAACTAAACAATCTCAGTTTCAACATTTATTTAATCTATATGGCAGATATATATATTACAATCTTGTAGATGAAGGGTTTTTTTCAGAAGATGATGGTATAATGTTTGACCAAACAATACAATATAAATATATATTATTTTGCGACGATGATGATTATTATCAATATAACCGTGTGGATAACATAGTATCCTTATTAAAACAAGGTAATCAATGTGTATGTGAAACAAAACATTATGATGAATATGAAGCAAGTATAAATTATCATGAATACGTTTATTATGGAATAAATGTGAATTTATGTGCCACTTTTTTTAACTTTATTAATCAAATCGATGTTCATATATTTAAACATAAATTCTGCGACCTTTTACTAAGCCGTTTTATTCAAAATAATATTTTAGAGGGTCGTCAGAAATGTGCATATGTTTACGAGAACTTATACGTTCAAAATCGTCACTTTTGTAATAGCGTTACTTCTAGAATATTAAAGAAAAATAAAGAAAATGGAAAGGAAAGACATACTGATTTTGAAACATTCGTAACGCGTTTAAATGAGGACTTAAATGACAATATTCAATCATTGATAAATAATGTTTACCCTATGTATTTAATTAAAGAAATGTCTTTGAAAAATATGATTCGAGAACAATTAAGAACAAATTATAAATATTATAAATTGGTCGATAAAAATATCATTGGAATAATCACTAGCGAATATACATATATTGATAATGTTTTTCTATCATTAATGAATACATCAATAGAGAACATTAATTAATTTATCAATGATTGAATATTATAACTATTTTATTTATTGTAATGATTTAAAAGTATTATTGGGTTACATAATACTATATAAATGTGGAAACGTTTATTAAAATACGATAAATTATATGGCGCGCAGAATTATAAACCGTTAAATGTCATTTTAAATCGTGGACAGGGTGTATATTTATATGATATAAACGAAAAAAAATATTATGATTATTTGTCTTCATACAGTAGTGTTAACCAAGGTCATTGTCATCCACGGCTTGTACATACAATGCAAATGCAATCAAAAAAATTAACATTATGTAGTCGAGCATTTTATAGTGACCAATTATGTAAATTTTATAGATATATGCATGACAGATTTCAATATGACCGCTGTTTACCTATGAATACCGGCGTCGAAGCTGGTGAAACTGCAATTAAGATGGCACGACAATGGGGATATAAAGTGAAAAATATTCCTAGAAATCAGGCCCAAATTGTAGTGGCCAAAAATAATTTTTGGGGACGTTCTATTGCTGCTTGCTCATCATCAACAGACCCTTTATGCTATACTAATTTTGGACCATATTTACCCGGATTTATATTTGTCGATTTTAATGATATTATAAAATTGGAAAGTATATTTAAAAGTGATCCAAATATTTGTGCATTTATGGTTGAACCTATACAAGGCGAAGCCGGTATATGTATTCCTGATGATGATTATTTATACTTAGTTCGACAACTATGTAATAAATATAATGTGTTATTAATTTGTGACGAAGTCCAGACCGGTATTGGACGCACAGGTAAGATGTTAGTTTCACAAGATGTTCGCCCTGATATGGTTGTATTGGGTAAAGCATTATCGGGTGGTATGATGCCAGTATCTTGTGTTCTTGGAAATAACGATACATTGGGGATTGTAAGACCCGGTACACACGGGTCGACGTTTGGAGGAAATCCATTGGCAATGGCAATTGTTCCGCATGCGGTAGATATAATCATACAGGAAAATCTAATGAAAAATGCAATTAAGCAAGGAAAATATTTCAGAAATGAATTGCAACATTATGTAAATAGTGGTTTGTTAAAAGATGTTCGGGGTGTGGGATTATTAAATGCGATTGAGTTTGATACAGAAGACCGCGCACAAGAAGTGGTTGAAAAAATGATGACAAATGGATTATTAACTAAAGTAACGCGAAATGGTACAATTCGAATGTGTCCACCATTAACAATAACTGAATTGCAAATGGAAGAAAGTTTGAACATTATTAAACAATCTATAGAGTAAACGTCATTAATTTACGTTCTTCTTCTTTTTCTTTTGTACGGTTACTGACAAATTTAAAATATTTATTGGCTAAGTTATATCGACTATTTATATTTTTTGCATTTTTATACTTTGTTTTTGCGTATTTTTTTATTACTCCTAATCGCACTTTCAATATCATTGCTACTTGCCATATGCGTTTATGTGTATATTTGTTACTTTTGTATAATTTTTCTAGATTAGTTAATGTATTTTTAACGTCATCTAATGTTGTATATGAAATCGGTATGGTATCAGATGGGTCTTTGTCAATATAAACGTCAAACGACTTTTTCGGATTATTTGGATTAAAAAGAAACTGTTTTTTTTGCGTTTTATTTTTGCAAAACTTGTAAGGAGCGCACGATGAACGCATTGTAAAACCATTAACAGGACCATTAATACATCGTTTTTTTGTAAATTTTCTTGGTACGGTAAATACTTTGTTATCCTTTTTACGAATACATTTTTTTGATTTATTATTTGTCTTACAGCAATCCTTCATTAATAGTATACTATACTATATTATTAATTGTTATACAAAATATCTATTAATTTTTTAACATTTGTATATGTTATATTTTGTTGTATTTTACTTCCAATGTCACAATTATATTCTACTAAATCACAATTTATTCGATTTTTATGATTAATATTTTGTAAAATATAACATATACTATTCATATTCATACCATTTTCCACGGGAGTACCTGTACTAGGTATAAAACACGGGTCAATACCATCAACATCAAATGATAAATGAAATTTTGAATCATTTATAAATTCGTTTATTTTTTGTGTGACTTCTTTTGGTTTTTCATTTACTTCTTCACAAGAAATAACGCTAATATTATGTTTTTCTATTAGTTCACTCTCATATGGGTCGGGGTCTCTCAAACCTATATATAATATGTTTTTAGGATTTAATCCATTTTTGGGTAGAAAATCAAACAAGGGTTTATTATTTCCTAACTGCGTTATATAATTCAGAACCATACCGTGTACATTTTTCGTTTCGGATTTTTCATATGAATTGATATCTGCGTGTGCATCAAACCATAAAACTTTTATATTATTTCCGTGTTTTTTTATAGAGCTACTTAAAGTAGCAATGCTAATACTATGATCACCACCAATATTAAGGCGTATTTGTTCATCATTATTATAGTTATATAGAGAAAAAAGATCTTTACTAAGATTATCTTTCAATGGAAGTGTTTTTATTTTGAGTTTTTGTTCTATGTTACGAAAGCTACAAGGTTTTCGTTGTCCTAGCATATTTTTAAAAAGAATGGCATACTTCATTTTATTATAATAATAAAATAAATCTTTAAATTATTTATTTTTTCTTTTTTTCTGTTTTATTTGATTTTTTTGTTTTTTTATTTTTTTTTGTGCCTCCTAATGTAAACCAACCTTTTGATTTTATATTTATCATATCTGTTAAGAGTCGTTGAAATCTATTTTTATTTTCACCAATATTACCTTTATTCATTTCATTGAAGAAATTACCGTATATGGTGTTGAGAATATTTTCTTCACTATCATCATCTTCTTCTAATTCTGTAAGAAACTGTGCTTCATCTTTATTCATTTTTGGACTTTGTTCTATACTATTAACTTTTGATACTGTATCAATTTTTGCGTTTTTTGGTATAAATGACATTGATATAATATTTGTTGCTGTTGCAGTATCTCTTGCTGCTCGCCCACCGAAAAATCTAGATATTAATTGGTGTAAATTAAGTGTCAGATTATTATTTATATGATTTATAAATAAATTAGAATAATTTAATCGTTTTTGATACATTTTTTTGTATAAATTGTTACTTAATGGTGTATTCATTTGATTTTTAAAAATACGCAAACCTTCGTCGTGTGGTTCTTCGGTAAATACTCTTTCCATTGCGTTAACAGTGTTTCCTTGATATGCACTTCGTCCAAAATCAATAATAAGTGCCTTACCTTTTTTGTACTTATTTGTAGAATAATAATTTATATTTGGATTTATCATTATATTTCCCAAATGAGCATCATTATGTTTAAAACCTAATTTGTTTAAACGCATTATTTCATATTTCGCATAAATAAGATATTGGTTATAATTGGGATTCTTGGTTAGTTTACCAAGTGTTTGATACCCATCCATATATTCCATTGCAATAAATCCAATATGTAAATGTTTTGGCCAATAGGGAATAGGCACATTTTTGCTATTAACTTTATCTAAAATCTCAAAATATTTACTGTTTAACTTTTTATACCAATACGTATTGTGTTCATCGTGAGATGTAGTAAAATCATGATACAATATAGCAGGGCACATTGGTTCTAAATAGGATGATTCATTTCTAAGGGATGCTTGATATACATCTTTTTGAATATTGATTTCGTTATTAAAACTTGATTTGGTTGTTATTTCAATACCTTTATGAACAGGTCTATCTGGTAAATTTAAAAAATCATCAGGATATGTAACATTATTATTTGTTGTAACAAAAATTTTTAATAACAATGTTCTTATTTCAATATTAAATTGGGTTGTTCGCATTGATTCAAATGGTGATTTTTTTCCGTCATTAAGTGTTACTAAATAAGTAATACATGAAATAGAATCGTTTGTAAACATCTTAAATGTGCTATTTGGAAAAAAATAATCATATAATATTTCTTTCATTAAGTTATTTTTTTTTTGTGGTGTTGTTTTTCTTGGTGCACCAACGATTTCTTTCCAATTATTTTTTAAACCAAAACCTCCTTTTTGTTTCATAATATAATTAATAGTGATATTTTTATGAATGGGAAAATTCAAATAAGTGAATAGTATTAATTTTAAAAAGGTAATAGTCGAAAGCATTGTGAGAGTTGTTATGAAACGAAATAAATATAGAATTGATAATAAGGTTGAAGTCGTGTGTATTGATGGAGTGTTTAAAAT